>OGXI01000684.1_pt1 | contig 30042 bp, 20 predicted proteins | sample 1576221 | NCBI WGS metagenome assembly OGXI01 (sample SAMEA3541523, study PRJEB24748) | human gut metagenome | biome: human gut; feature: human-associated habitat; material: faeces | place: China | collected 2012
CAGTAGGTGCGCCGTCAAAGCCGGACGTTATCCCGGCCAGTTGGACAGCCGTTGTGATTTGGAAATCTTTTCTTTGAACAGGATGGCATAAATCTTTTGCAGGCTTTTGTCCTGTATGCCGAACTGGCGTACATAGTCTTGCAGTTCGATGCAGCTCTGTTGGGTAAAAGGTGCACGTTTGTGCAGCATCATAAAGTCGTCTTTGAGCGACAGTCCTACTTTGATGACAGCCGGATTTTCCAGCAGGTCGACCAAAGGTTGGGTAAGTCCCGTCATGTTGAGGCGGAACAGGAAACAGCATTCGTTCGAAGAAATCTGCAGAAGTGCTACTTTATGACTTTGTCCTTTGGTGAAGGATGGGCGCGTTTCGCTATCGATACCCAGTATCGGCTGAGATTGCAGGTAAGCTACTGCTTTTTCTGTTTCCGCTTCCGACTGGATCACATGGATTCGTCCCGGAAATACAGTTTTCGGGAGTTCCTTTAGTTCGTCTTTATTTATACTTCTTCTTACTATCATTTTTGTTTATTCGTCATTACGACAATGGCAACCGTCCTCATGACAATGACATTCGTCGTCGTGGCAGTGACAACCGTCTTCGTGATCGTGATCATCGTCGTCATGACAATGGCATCCGTCTTCTTCACAACAATAGTCGTCATCGCTTAGTTCGTTATTCTCTTCCTCGTTGTCTTCTTCGTCATTCTCATTCTGCTGGTTATACTTCACATCGTGAAGGGCACGCAGAGTGTTTACCAACTTCTGTCCCCACAGCAGACCGAAGTTTTCCTGGCAGATGGCCAACGAGTCGTTCATGGTTTCGTTCAGTCCCAGCTGGAAGACGAAAATAAAATCTTTGATATCCTGATAGATATCCGCCAAATCTTCCGAGACGGACTTTTTGATTTGTCGTGCCGTCATAGACTTTGTCCTTTGCCGTAATGCCGGAAACGGTAACAGTCTTCGGGGCAATCACAAAGTTGGCGGTCGTTTTTCCGGTAAGCGTGTAATTGCTGTTGGCAATCGAGGCTGTAACTGTGTAGCTGCCTGCATTAACGGGAACGGCTGTGTCATTGTATCCGTTGCCGGTGTAGGTAAGCGTTACAGGAACGTTTTCCCCGTCCACAGCGCCGGTAAGTTCGGCAGCGGCGGCGACGACACTGCCGTAAGTGCCGCCGTTCGGGATAATGGTAACTTTGACTTCCTTGGCGGTGATGGTGGCAGTGGTTTCGGTCTGATTTCCGCTTTCAGCCAGCACATAGTTGGCGGCAGAAGCGCCGCCCAGCGTCAAATCGGAAATCGTGACTTTCTGCTCACCGACACCAGCGCTTTCCAATGTACCTGTGGCAGTAACGGTTAAGGTGTCATTTTCCAGAACACCGCCAAGGGTTACCGCGCTGTAATCCAGCACTGCATCGGTATTGCCGTCATAAACTTTGTCTTTTGCCGTAATACCGGTAACGGTGAGGGGGCGTTTGGTAATCTTTACCCAGGCGGAGCCGGAAGCATCCGCATAGCCGGGCTGGGAAACCTTATAAAATACGAACTTTGGACCATCCGTGAAGTCGGTGTAGGTCAGGCTGTCCTGTGTGCAGCTATTTACGCTTGTACCGTATTTTACGGTTGCGCCACTGGGCACGCCGGTGAGGGTGATTCCGTGCGCATTACCGTCATACTCACCCTCATAAGGCACAGGCGAAATGCCGCTGAAGTGCTTCTGCGTGAGTTTGACCTTGATCTGCGCCGTCACAGGCGTGCTGGGCTGCTCCACCTCGCCAGCAATCGAAGTAAGATCCAATGTTCCGGTGAGCGTCTGCTCCTCCAGCGTATTCGGATCATAACCGTTCCATGCGACGGGGATTTCAAATGTTTTGCCATCCACCGTGGTGATCGTCACGGTTCCGGGTAGTCCCAGCTCTTCCTGCGCCGTTCCGCAGGGCTTGTCCGTAATGTCAGTCAGCATATTGCAGTTCTTTACCGTACGCTTGACAACCTTTACGGTGTAGTCCTTAGTCAGCTCATTGTAGTTATTGGTATCTGTGGGAGTAAACACGATCGTGGTGGTTTTGTTGCCTGCGCTGTCCCAAGATTTAGCAGCACCTGCCTTGAAATCGAAGGTGCCTTCGCCGCTGCCGCCGGTGAGGGTCGCTTCACTGTTGACATAAACCGGCGCAGAAAGCTTCGGCCATTCGGTCACCACCGGATCGGCCTTCTGAATGGTATACTTCACGCTGGCGGTGGCAGCCTTATTGCCCTCGCCCACCGTGATGCTGGCGGTGTACTCGCCCGCGTTAGTGGGGAGCGCGCCGTTTTCCAATTGCTGAATATACTTGCCCGACTTTATGTAGCTGATGGTAATCTCACTCGCCGCCGGACCCTGCCAATCGCTGCTTGCAGTCACCGTGGCGGGTTTGGCTTCCCCGCTGTAGGTCAGCTCGGTGGGGGCCTTGATGGTCACGCTGCCGCCGTTCGGGCTGGTGCAAGTCGTGTCTGTGCAGCTTGCGGTGATGGTCGCGCCGCTTGCCGTGTACGTCCAGCTATGCTGATGCCGGGTCACGGTGAACGGCTCGCTGTCGCACTGGTAGCCGTTGTCGCTCCACACATGAACGCGGTATTGGTAGCTGCTGTTTTCCGGCAGATTGCTGATGGAGAGCGTCTTGCTTTCCGCCCCGGTATGCGTCGCAGTATTAACATCGCTGAATTTCGTGGTCCAGTCGTTGTCTGATTTGTCAAACAGCTCCCACCAGTAGTAGGTGACGCCCTCCGTTTCGGGCGCGATTACCGCAGTCAGCGTGATATTGCCGTCCGTCGCAAACGCCGAGTTTCCGGTGTAGTTCGTATCGCTATTCGGATAGATCTTTTCGACCGCGAAGGGGGCTTTTTCAACGGTGACTTTTGACGGGATTGAATTGGCGTTGGGGAGCCATTTATTATCCGTTGTTTTTTTGTAAGCGTACCCCTTCGCCAGCAGCGCGTAGGGCTTGACATAGCCGGTGTCGCTCGTGATCTCGCCGTAGCTGCCGCCGCTGAGGCTGGCGCTGCTGCCATCGTCCTTTACAGCCACACGGCTGAAGGTGCCGTTGCTCAGCGAAAGCTTTCCGCCGTTCTGCGCCGTGACAATGGCAAGCTTCGTATTCCCGTCGTTGACGGTCAATTCCGCGTCTTTGCCGTCCACCGTCACATTGAAGTCTCCGTTGCTGCCCGTGACCGTCAGAGAAATGCCCTTGGCGGTGAGGTTTGCTCTTGTGACCGTTTTCCCGCCGGTTGCCAGCGTCACCGGCCCGTTGGTCAGCTCATAGGTGGTCGAATGCCCGTCGACATAGCCATTCACATCCTGATACAGCGTGATGGTCTTTGCACCGTCCGCCGCGTTCGCCGCCTCGATGGCAGTGGCAAAGGCCGCGTACCAGCTCGTCTTGTCGCCGACGGTCAGCGACGCCGCCATCTGCTTGCCGCAGATGCTGCAAGTGCCGTTGCCGTCCTTGCCGCCGTTGTGCGTATGCGACACGACCTTGACATTTTCCAGCTTATTCACTCTATCATTGGTCACAGCCTGATTATCACTTGCTCCGTAATACGCCGCGCCCTCCGCCAGCAGGTCGGCGAGTTTGCGGTCGCCGTTGGTTCTGATTATCGTAAATGTGCCGCCGGAGAGCTTGACTTTGGTGGTGTAAAAATCCGCGAAGACAAACGTGCCGCCGGAGATTGTGCCCGTGACATTGTAGTTAAACGCAACGCCGCCATGCAACTTATCATTGGTAAAGCTGCCGCCGCTGATGTTCGCGGTGCTGCTGCCATTGAATTCGACAGGACCATCGAAGGTACCGCCCTTGGCGTTCAGCGTGCCATTCACCGTGACGGTGGAGGTGAATGTGACGCCCTCCTTCACCGTCGCCGTGCCGTCGATGGTCGCACCTTTATAGCTGCCGCTGGCAAAGGTCACGTCCGCCCCCTCGGCGACCGTCACATTCTTGGCGGTGTGCGTTCCGCCCTCCAGCGTCAGCGTGCCGGTCAGCGGCATGGAGGTGCCGAAAGCATACATATCCCGCAGCAGGGTCAGCGTCGGCTCGGTGCAGCCCTCATTGCTCCAGCCGTTCAAGGTCTGGATGGCCTCTACATAGCCGTTTTCCAGCGCACTGTCTTCCGTGAAGTAGGCAGTCTTGGTCGTGCCGTCAGCGGCCTTGGCGGTGATCTTCGTATACAGGTCCTTGTGGCACACAGAGCACACAGGGTTGCTGTCATCGGCGCACTGATGGACGCACTCCGTGAACTGCACCTTGTACGCTGTATAGCCGGTCAGTTCGGAGATTTTCTCCGTCTTGGGAACGATGCTCCATACACTGTCCTTTTCGCCGTACAGCTCGCACTTCGCATAGTCGGTTCCCAGCAGGTCGTTAACGGTGAGGCTCTTGCTCTTCGTGTTGTCCGTGATCTTGCCGATGGTGCAGGCGTTTGGATTGCCCTTCCACAGCTTCAGGCCGTAGCCCGTACTTGTGGAGCCATACGCAGCATTGCTTAAAACCAACTCGCCGATTTTGCCGCCAAAGCGCTCCAATGCGCCGCCGGCCTGCAGCTCCACGCGCGAAATCTCGCCGGTGTAGGAGTCGTCAACCGCCAGCGTTCCGTTGGACCCAACCGAAAACTTGACATTGAGCGCCTGCGTCCCGCCGCCCTTGCTAGAATCCTTGACCGTCAGAGTATTGGACTTGTTCCCGCCTCCGACATGAATGTATTTATTCTCGGTGCTGACAGTTTTGCCATTCAGATCCAGCGTCGCTGAGTAGTTCTCAGAAGAGCAATTTCCTGTGAGCGTCACATTCCGCAGCAGCGTCACGGTGCTGCCTCTGGCTGCATTAAACGCATCCGTCAGCGTCTTATAATAGGCGCTATCGCCCACGCGCGCGTCGAATTGCGTTTTGCACTTCTTGCAGGTGTAGCCGGTATCGTCCATCTCGTGCGTGCAGGGCACAAGATAGACCTTGCCGTCATTGCCCAGGCTGGTCACGCTGTCGGCGGCGTCCGCCTTGAAGTTCTCAGCGCTGAGCGTCACGCCGCTTGCCGGTTCGGCGATGGCCAGTGATTCGCCGTAACCGGGCTTTATGCCTTCATACACGCCCACACGGATGACCGAATCCTCACTCAATGCGCCTGATACAAGAATGGGCAGCTTCCAATCATAATTGGCGTAATAGCCAGCCTTCACCGAGCCGGAAACGGTAAGTTTAGGGTTTGTGCTTTCTGTTCCGTCGTAGTAAACGTCATATTGATTGTTGTCGGTAACGGTAGCATCGGTGAGGGTAATAGCGCCCTTTCCATAGATGCCGCCGCCCGCAAAGGTGCTGTTGTTTCCGGTGATCGTCACATTCTTGACGGTTACCCCTCTCTCCGAATAAATGCCGCCCCCGTGGCCATACCTTGTATCCCCCGTGGCGGACGCCTTGTTGCCGGTGATCGTGGCGTTGGAGATCGAAACATTGCCGGCGTTAAAGTGGATATAGATGCCGCCGCCGTTGCCGGCGGTTGCCGTGTTGCCGGTGATGGTGCCGCCGTCCATGGTGAAGCTGCACTTCTCACCCACATATACGCCGCCGCCACCGCCGTCAGACGCACCCGCAGTGTTATCGGAAATGGTGCCGCCGTGCATGGTGAAGCTCGGCGGGTCGATATGATTCGTCGTGCCGACAAGGAACACACCGCCGTAGTCTTCATTACCGGTAATCGCTCCACCATACATGGTAAAGGACGAGCCGGTCTGATAGTCGGCGCCCTTTTTACCGACCTGCACGCCGCCGGTGATCGTGCCGCTGTACAGCTCAAATTTGCCGCCGTTGACGGTCACTCCGCCTTGAACCCTGCCGCTGTTGGAGCAGTCAGTCAGCGTCAGCGTCGCGCCTCTGCCGACCGTGATACTGCCGGAAATCGTCTGCCCGTTCAGGCAGAGGTTGACCTCGCCCGTTGGCACAATCCAGTTCCCCGACACAGACTGCGTCAGATAATAGCTGCCCGCAGTACTGGGCAGGGAATCGGCTGCCTTCCATTCTGTGTTGGTGCTATGGGTATGACCGTTGACCGTTGTACTGCTGTCCTTGCCGCAGACGCAGTGGGTATGAACACCGGACTGTGCGTCTGTCAGCGGCGCGGTCTGGCTGTTGAACCAGCCAAGCAGCGCCTCGAAGTCTGCGCCGGTGATCTGCGCCTGCTGCTCTGCGTTCAGCGCTTCATAAGCATCATACGCCGCCTGAATGTCGTCATAAGCTGCGTCCAGCTCGTCGGCGGTCATGCCGTCCAACTCACTCACGGTGGGCAGCGCATTGATCATCGTCTGCACAGCGGATACCGCCGCGTCCGCATTGTTCCCGGCGTTTTCATCCTCGCCGTTCTCGGGCGCATCTGCTTTGCTGTCCTCAGCGCCACCGGCGTCAGGGGTACCGGTATTCTGCGGGTCACCCTCTGAACCGTTCTCTTCCTCATTCGTTCCAGCCTGTTCAGATACGGCGGGCGAAATTTCCTCCTGCTGCTCCTGCTGCACGATGGCGCCGCCCTCCGGCGCGTCCTCCACCGCCCACGCGGGCGCGGGGAATAGCGTCAGGCACAGCGCCAGCGTCATGAGCATACTCAATACTCGTTTTTTCATGTACTTCCTCCTTGAGAAATACTCCTGCTTTTATGTGAAAATCCGGCTTCTGCCGGATGCTGTTTTTACAGGTCCTCGGGGACTAAATGCAGCTTCTTCGCGGCTGTCTTGGCCTCCGTCCGGCGCTTCACGCCCAGCTTGTCGAGGATGTGGCTGACGTGGGTTTTCACCGTGGGCAGCTTCACGTCCATGATCTGCGCGATCTCGGCATTGGACTTGTCCGCGCAGAGAAGATGCAGAATTTGCAGCTCCGTGGGCGTCAGCTCCTCGCCGGGGGCAAGGCGCGGCGCGAGGAAATGCGGGTAGAACGCCGCTTGCATCCGCACCGCCGCCATTAACTGCTTATACCACTTTTTGTCGCCATCCCAGTCCAGTGCCCCCAGCAGCGGCAACACTGCCGTGCCGTATACGCTGACGGTGCGGATAAAGCTGTACTCCGCCGCCGCGTCCAGCGCCGCTGTCAATCGCTTGCGCCACCGTTTGTCGTGCTTGCGGTGCAGGGTGATGGCCGTCAGGACATTCAGGTGAATGCCGTCGATGATGCGGGCGCAGTTTTGAATGTACGGCTCCATGGGTGAGAGCGTCAGCAAAGCGGCGTCCGGACGGTTCTGCATAATTTCCACCATTGCCTGCGTCAGATACCGGTAGCGCCGCATGACGTTCAGGTGCGTGGGTTCGCGCGGGGCTTTTTCCCGATACCACGCGTCCGCCGCGTCAAGGTTGCCGGTGTGCATATCAATACGGCAGAGCATGGCGTCCATATTGGGCAGAAAGCGTGTTAAACCGCGCTCGGCAAAGCATTCCCGGAGTACCTCGATGGTGCGCCGCGCGTCCATCGCCTGCCCGTTTGCCAGCTGGCTGCGGGCGAGCAACCCGCTGACAGCGAACTCCATGTCCGGCGTACCCCGGTTGCGGATTTCGTTCAGCTGCGGGAGAAGGGACAGCATCCGCCCGGTGACGTCCTCGCCCTTTTCAAATTTGCTCTCGGCAATGGCGCAGTCGGCAAGACCCACGCCGTCCCGCCCCAGTACCGCCTCCACGGGGAGACGGAGGGTTTTGTAGAGCAGGTCATCCTTTTTGCTCCATTCGGAAAAGTCCTTGCCGCCGTTCATGATGCTCGGCAGCGCGCTCGTGACGGAAAAGGACGGCAGCGCCACCTCTTTGTTTGTCAGCAGCCGGAACACGGCGGGGATGGTTTCCGTCAGACCGTTCACGCCCCGCTGGGGCAGGGAGATGTCCAGCCATGCAAGGCGACCGCGCGCCTGCTTTCCGGCGGCGTCCTGCCTGCCGCAGTGTTCGGCAAACTTTTTCAGTTCGCCATACCAGCGCTCCGAGCCTTCGTAATCCATGGCCAACGCACAGAGCATACTCATGCCCTGCATGAGAGAGGGTGAGGCGAGAATTTCCGTCTCCGGCAGTCCGCGGTAGTATTTTTCCATCTCGGCATAGTGACCCATACCGGGGTGCAGATCGGCGTTGCGCACCAGCAGTTCGGCCACCCTGGTGTGGTCGCCGCCCTGCGTGTAGCATTCCAGCGCGCGGGCATAGTCCTCTTTCAGCTCGTAGTAAAGCCCGCCCCGGCTGAACAGCGCTTTACGCTTTTCCTCCGTGTATTCCCGATCCATCTCCCAAAGGAGAAAGGCGCGGAAACCGGCCCAGAAGTGGAATCGCTCCCGGCTGTCGTAACGCAGCATGGTGGTGTGCCGCAGGAGCCAGTCCATCCGTTCGCCGGCACGGGGGTCGCCGCTGACCATCCGCACCATTTCCATGTCAAAGTCCTCAAACAGCGAAAGCTCCAACAAAAGCCGCCGCACAGGAAGGTCAAAGCGGTTGTACACAGCTGCCTCAAAGTAGGCGAACACTTCCCGGTAGGTGTGCGCCGTCAACTCCGGGCTAAAAGGCTTGCCGTCGGACATCTGCCGCGCCGTAATTGCCACACCCAGCGGATAGCCGATAGATTCTTTCAGGATGCCGTTGATTTCGCTTTCCGTCACGGCTACTTTACAGGAGGCAAAAAAGTTGCGTATGTCCTCATGGTCAAAAAGCAGGTCGTCCGGCTCCAAGGTGGTCATCAGACCCGTGTACTGGAATGCCGTCAAGTACGCCGGCGGCACCCCGCGGGAGAGGAACACAAACCGACGTGCTGGGTTGGCACGAATCAGCTCACAGAGTATCTGCGAGGTTTCCTGCTCCTGCAAAAGCTGAAATTCGTCGATCAGCAAAATATCCCATTCGTCCGGCAGCGCCTGCAGCGAAAAATCCGGTGCATCGGCACGCAGGCAAAGTGTGCGCCATTTGCGCAGCAAGGCGTTTGCCACAACCGTTTTGCCAAAGCCGCAGGGCGCGCTGAAAAAAAGGATGCGCCCGCTTTGCATAACATGGTCAAATTTTTGCTGCACTGATGGCTTTATGAGAATATTTCCGTTCAATTTTATCTCCTTTTCGATGAAGGATGAGGGAAATGCTATACGATAACAGTTAAATTATACCACCCGAAGGGGAAAAGTAAATCGTCCCAAAGTATGAGATTCCGCCGTTTTGAAGAAATCCAAACGGCATCTTTCTTTTCGATTCTTCGATATATTCTTTCAAAAAGCACTTGACAATTCAAACGGTTCACTTCATGATTTATATAATTATTGTGGTGCTATCAGCGGACAGCAAAAAGCAAAGGAGACAAGATGAAAAAGCAAATCGTAAGCACCCTTATGATGGCTGTTTTCACGCTTGTGTTTCTGCTGTCTGCGGGAATGTTGCTGGCATATTATGGGGAAGGTGTGCGGCAGCAGCAGGCGTTTCGTGCGCTTGAAAGGATAACAGAGCAGGCAAATAACCATGGCGGAGAAAACTCCAAGACCGCAGCCGTACAAACAGAGCAGTCCGCAAAGGAAAAAGCGGCGCAGGAATATAACGCCCTGAAGGAAAAGAACCCGGACTTTTGGGGATGGATAAAAATTGACGACACGGCGTTGAGCTATCCTGTCATGCACACGCCTGAGGAACCGGAGTATTATCTTCGCAGAGATTTTGAGGGGGCTTATTCACTGCGTGGCGTACCGTTTTTGGACGCCAGATGTTACGACGGCTGCGGCAACTACATCATCTATGGCCATTATATGAAGGATGGAACCATGTTCGGCTCGCTGCAAGCCTATGCAAAGCCTGCCTACTGCGAGGCACACCCCACCATTACGCTGAATACCGCAACCGGATGTGCGGATTACACGGTAATGGCGGCATTTTATTCACAGGTTTACAGCCAAGAGGATAGCAGGGTGTTTCGGTATTACCAATACGCCGACCTGTCGAACGAGGCGGACTTTGCCGCCTATGTGGAGCAGGTGCAAAAAGCGGCGCTGTATGACACCGGCGTAAATGCGCAGTATGGGGAACAGCTGCTTACACTTTCCACCTGCAGCTACCACACAGACGAGGGAAGATTTGTCGTTGTGGCAAAGAAACAGGAATGATTTTGTGCAATGGCAGCCTTCGACTTGCCTTGGCGCTTTATGCTCAAGGCTTTTGGGGCGAAAGCATTTAACACACCAAACTCAGCGGATCAACCCGAACCCCGCCCTGCATTACCTCAAAATGCAGGTGGTTGCCGGTGCTGTCACCGGTGCTGCCTACATACCCAATAACCTGCCCAGCCGTCACGGTTTCGCCCGCCGTGACGGCTGTTGCTGTCATGTGGGCGTACCGCGTGGACAGGCCCGCGCCGTTATCCAGCAACACCTGATTGCCGTAGCTGTCGTTCCAGCCACTGACCAGTACCGTGCCGCTGTGGGCAGCTAGGATTGGCGTTCCCTCCGGCGCGGGAATATCCGTACCGCGATGCCCGGCATTGCCAAAAGCGTCCACTTCCCCGAAGTGGCAGGATATATAAGTATGTCCCGGCAGCGGCCAGCACAGCGCACCATCGGCAGCGGCAATCCCACCGCACAGGGCAAGCAGGCTGGGGCGCATTTCCTCGGAAAGCAGCTGGTGCAAAATGTCCCGCTGGTCCTGCGTAAAGCGGTATAAATCCGCCAGCGCATCCACCGATTTGCTGCTGACCGTGATGTGCAGAATGTACTCCGTGACCGGCTCCGGGTCGGGTTCGTCCTCGGTCGGTTCTGGCGTGGCGGTCATCTTCTCGACTTCGCAAGTGATTTTGTGCATCGACCAGAAAGTATCTTGTATCATCTGCTTTTTAGCTTCATCAATTACGACCACATCGCCGTCGTTGTTTAGGTTGTTCTGCACGGCAAAGACGGCCAGCACTTCGGGCCAGTAGCTTGCCCATGTATGACCGTCCTCGTAGTCGTATTCCATCGTGGTTTCGCTGCACTCCGGGTGGGCGGATACGATGTCATTGATGGCCGCGCCGAAGTCGGCGTTGGTGTCGGCTACGATTTCGGCAATAGGGATGCTGTTGGGATCGCCGGATTCATCGGCAAACAAGATGCCCATCGGTGAGCCGATCACCGCCGCAGCCGCGCCTATGACCATCGCCAGCAACAGCACCACGCCGCCCGCGCCAAGCAGCGCCAGCAGAGAACCGGCTGTGCGCCGTATCGTGCGCGCCAGTATCGCTTTCAGCCGCAGCCACGCAGCTTGCAGCACCGTGCGAACTCTGCCAAGCGCGGCTTGTCTAATGCCTCCACCGGAAAAGACAGGGACTGTATCGGGCAGTCTGACGCCGCTGCCAAGCACCGTGCCGCCCGCCCGCTTTTGCAGATGGCGGCGCACCGTTTCGCGCGTGAGGTGTTGGCGTTTCAGCGCCTGCATTTTGTCGCGGTAGGAATTGGAAATGTTGACCGCTTGCTTATCCGGCGCCTTTTGCCGAAAGCGCTGGCGTTTGAAGGTTTCTCTCTTGTCAGCGGATTGCCCCAAGGGGGTATTTTCTGTTTCAGCGGGCTGTGCGACGTGCGTGGTTGGCACACGCTGGCGCTTTTCCTGTAAAATCCGAAATTGACGGTAGCTGATTCGTCCTGTGCCCAGCGCCTTGCCTTGCAGGCTCTCTGCCGCCTGTGCAGTTTTTTCGGTAACAACCGTCTGGGCGTATTCTTCCGGCGTCTGCTGCTCGGTATCTGCTGCCGATTCCGCCTGCCGCGCCGTCTGCTTTCTTTTGGTTTCGGCTTTTTGCAATGCCGCGCGTATCAGCCGCTTGCGCTTATATTCCATACTCAGCGCTCCTCACGGTTGGCGGCGCTGCGCTCCTGCATCAGGCGTTTATACTGGTCAGGGGTGCATTTCATCGGCATAATACCAATGGGGGTCGGCAAGAACAGCTCCGGGTCACAAAACAGCTTTTCGTAGTGCCGGAGCTGCTTGTCGGTCAGGCTGCAAAATTCCTCCCCGGAAAAACCGCAGATAAAGAAATTGCCCGCGATTACATCGTAGTCCTCAATGCAGCGGTTCAGCGGCAGACCGTCCACCTTGCCCGAATCGTTGCAGACAAGCGCTACCTTGTCCTTTGACCACGGGTATACGGCTTGCATATACCCGCCGACAAGCCGCTGAAGGGGGTGCAGCACATTTGCAACAAGCCGTTCTTCCGGATATTTGCCCGGCTGAACATACAGAATACGGATTTTGTTTTCGTTAGACATTGCAATAACTCCTTTTTTGACAACAAAAATACCGCTGTATCGGGTGATACAGCGGGGATAACAAAGAATTTGAGGAATTGTGCCGCAATCTCCTATGAGAATGATATTTCAAAATGCTCATTTTTGCAAAGTTGTATTTACAGATAATGCGCTGACAATAAGACTGCCTTTTTGTATAAAACGGCACTGCTTAAATTGGCAGTATTTCACAAACTTGACCTATGTGTGTGAAAATGCATTGACAACAGAAGAGAGGGATGTTATTATGTTGTCATAACAAGTAGATGAGGGAAAACTGAATAAGCTAAGAGGGAAGGGTACAAACAATTATGAAAGCTGCACCAAGATATTCTCAGATCATTAGCTATTATCGGTCACTCATTGAGTCAGGAAAGTTGGCAGAGGGCGACAAAATGCCCACGGAGGAAACCATAGGTGAGATTTTCGGCGTAAGCCGTATTACGGTAAGACAAGCGTTAGATGGCTTGGCGCAGAGTGGTTACATCTACAAAATACAAGGGAAGGGAAGTTTTGTAGCGGCAAAAAGAGCCGGAATGCAATTGAACCACTTGATTGGTTTCAGCGATGAAATGCGCAGCATTGGTATGGAACCTTCCACTTCACTGATTTCACAGAGTTTGGAATTTCCGAGTGAGCCGGTCGCCAACGCATTGGAATTGGATGGCACCCAAAAGGTATACATCATTTCTCGCTTGCGCTGTGCGGATGCAGTGCCTATGGCGGTTGAAACGGTTTGCCTGCCGTTCGCCAGATTCGCAGGGATCGAAACATATGATATGAGCAAGTCGCTTTATACGCTTTTTAGACAGCGTTACGGCTGTGAGCCTGCAAAGGCAATCGAGAGCATTCAATCCGGTTTGGCAAAGGCAAAGGAAGCAAAGCAGCTCCAGATCAAAGCCGGTGCGCCTGTGCTGAGGATTACGCGAACTGCGTATGACGGTGCGGGAGTTCCGCTTGAATATACGGAATCCGTATATCGCGGAGATAAGTATGTTTTTAATGTAACATTGGAAAAATAAACCAATTTATTGCGTCCGTTCCACAGGACGCAATAAAAAATCGATATAGACGTTATAACAACATGACAACATGTATTTATTGACAGGATTTGAAAGGAGCACAGGACACAGATGAATCCGACAGTAAAGGAACCGAAAAAACGGTTTATGACGCTGAAACGACGCGAAGCCTGTTTGGGATGGCTGTTTGTTTCACCGGCCCTAATTGGGTTTAGCATTTTCACCTTTGGCTCAATCTTGTATTCCTTCTATCTGTCCCTGACAGACTATGATCTGCTCAGCGCTCCCAAATGGGTGGGCTTTGACAATTATATCCGAGCCTTCACGAAGGATCAGTATTTTTATAAGTACTTTGGCAATACGCTTTACTTTGTCGTCACGCTGGTTCCCATCGTTCTGGCGCTTTCCCTCTTACTGGCTATACTGATCAACAAAAAGACCAGTTGGGTGAACAACATTTACCGCGTGGCGCTGTTCCTGCCCAGCATTACCTCAACGGTTGCGGTCAGTATGGTTTGGCTGTGGATCTTCAACCCGGATATGGGTTTGATCAACAACTTCCTGATGGCAATCGGACTGAATGACGTACCCATGTGGCTGGGTGATACAGCGTGGAGCAAGCCGGCACTTGTCATCATGCGTGTATGGCAGATGGGCGGCTACTATATGATTATGTTCCTTGCCGGTCTTCAGACGATACCAGAAACCCTGTATGAAGCAGCGGAGCTGGACGGTGCCAGCGAAATCCAGAAGTTTTTCCGCATCACATTGCCGCTTTTGTCGAACACAACGTTTGTTGTCATGATTCTTCTGGTAATCGAAGCGTTCAATATGTTCGAATCCATCTTTATTATGACAGCCGGCGGTCCTTTGGGTTCGACCAGTACCATGATGTATTACATCTACGAACAAGCCTTCAGCAGCTACAACATGGGCTATGCATCCGCACTGGCATGGATATTCTTTGCATTGATTATGGTTGTGTCGTTGATCCAGTATAAATTCCGCAACGAACAGGGAGGAGAATAAAATGAAACAGAAATCCCTGGGCGTCAAGGCCCGTAAGCGCATTGGGTCAGTGGTTTATCACTGCTTTATGGTGCTTTTGTCGCTGACGATGATTTATCCGTTCGTATGGTCGGTGCTGTCGTCCTTTAAGACGTCGGAACAGCTTTATGGCGGCTCTCCGCTGGATCTGCTGCCGAAGCCGGCAACGCTTTACAATTATGAGCGTTTGTTTCAGGTACTGCCGTTCGGCAAGTTTGTCGTAAACTCATTCTTCCTTGCTGTGGCAATGCCCATATGCATGATTGCCGTAGCATCCCTGACAGCCTATGCGCTGACTCGGTTGGAGTTTAAGGGAAGGAACATCTTGTTCCTTGCGTTTGTGGCAACCATGATGGTGCCCAGCCATGTAACGCTTATCCCGAACTACAAAATCGTTGTTGATGCGCATCTGGCGAACACCTATACCGCATTGTTCCTTACCAGTATGTTTACCGGAACGAACGCATTCAACATCTTTTTCTTCCGGCAGTATTTCCTGAGCATCCCCAAGGATCTTGAAAATGCAGCAATCGTGGATGGCTGTTCCCGACTGGGTGTGTTCTTCAAGATTGTACTTCCCAATGCAAAGCCTGCCATTGCTACAACGGCAATTCTGTCGTTCCGCAGCGTTTGGAACGCATTCCTCTGGCCGATGATCGTAATCAACGATTATGACAAACTGACCCTGACGGTAGGTCTTAAATACCTCAAGGAATGGGATCCCAACTGGGCAGTTCTTCTGGCCGGTGCAACCATGAGCATCGTGCCCATCGTTATCGTATTCCTGCTGTTCCAGAAGTACTTCATGGCATCTGCCATGAACTCCGGTTTCGGCGGAAAATAATCAAGGACTCGCGGCCTGTTACGGTCGTACAATATTCATACAAAACGGAGGACTAGAAATGAAAAAGATCGTTCGCAATGTCTTTGCACTGCTTTTGGCTCTGACATTCATCCTATCCCTTGCTGCCTGCGGCGGCAACAGCGCAAGCTCCGGTGCGGCACCTGCTGCTTCCGGCAGCGAAGAAACATCTACGGTTGCCTCGACCCCTGAAACGAAAGACCCTGTTACCCTTACTGTGTATACTTGGTGGGACATCACCAAATTTGAGCACCTGCAGAAGATGAAGTCGGATTTTGAAGCAGAAAATCCGGATATCAAGCTGGAGTTCGTTACCATTCCCAGCAAGTATGCGGACACCATGATTACCAAGCTGGCAGCAGGTGAGATTCCTGATGTAATGATGCTTGCTATGGACCAGGTGCCCCGTTATGCGCTGAACGGTATGCTGATGCCGCTGGACGATCTGGCCAGCCAGGAGTACAAGGATTCCCTCTATCCCGTCGTTACCGAGGCTTTGACCGTGAACGGCACGATGTACGCGGCTGCCCGTGACATCACCCCCAAGGTCATGTACATCAACACCAAGATGTTCAAGGACGCCGGTGTGGAAATTCCTTCCGAAGATTGGACGATGGATGACTTTGTCGAGGTGGCAAAGCAGCTGACCAAGGGTTCCGGTGCCGATGCACAGTGGGGCTATTACTGGAAGAACTATACCGACCAGACCTTTGCTATGATCGCAGCCTTCGGCGGCAAGCTGTACAGCGAAGACGGCAAGGCAAGCGTTCTGTCTACCGACCCCAAGACCAAGGAAGCTGTCCAGTTCATGTATGACCTGTGCAACACCTACAAGGTATGCCCCACTGCAACGCAGGCTGCTCAGTTCGGCGACAACGAGTTCGCTCCCTTTATGGCAAACAAGGTTGCCATGCAGATTGGCGCCCTGTCCACTGCTTCTAACATGGATGCAAACGGCACGGAGTACACTGTTCTGCCCATGCCTTCCATTGATGGCGTTAGCAAGACTTCTTCTTTTGTAAACACCTGGGTCATCCCCAAAACCGCAAAGAACCCTGATCTGTCTTGGCGTGTTGTGGAGTTCCTGTCCGGTAAGGAAGGTCAGCAGATCGCGCTGGATATGAACTTCGGTCTGCCCGCATCTAAGCTGGTCGATACCGCTGCGTTTGAGGCAAAGGCTCCCTATAACAAGTACTTCGTGGAAGCTCTGGAAACTGCCGTTCCTTATCCCACGAACCTCAATGGTTCTGCTTTCCAGACCATGTTCCAGAAGGAATGCGAAACTCTGTGGGCCGGTGCAATCACGCCGGAAGAATTTGAGACCCGCGTGGACGAGCAGGCAGCAGAGATCCTTAACAAATAATTGGCTCACCGGTACGACCCGGAAGGAAGGGCGGCAATATGCCGCCCTTTTTTAGAAAGGAGGGCCTTATGACAGAAAAACTCCTGCCTGACGGAAGCTATCTGTCCAAAATCTATGAGATGCTGAATCGCATCGAGCAGCAGGAGCAGGAACCGATGGAAGCAGCCGCGGAGGCAGCCTACCATTCCATCAAAAACGGTGGTTTGCTGCACGTCTTTTCAACAGGTCATTCCCACATGATCGTCGAGGAGATGTTCTATCGAAGCGGCGGACTGGTTCCCATTAACCCAATCTTATCGGATGAGTTGATGCTCCACACCGGCGCGATAACCAGCACACAGATGGAACGCAAATCCGGCAAGGCTGCGGAGGTCTTGGGCAAGGCATCCCTGCAAAAGGGCGACACGATCATCATCTCTTCCAACACAGGCATCAACACCGTGCCGGTTGAAGCTGCGCTGTACGCAAAGCAAAAGGGGCTGACGGTTGTATGCGTCACGTCTAAGACGGTCTCGGAGCAGCTGAAACCGCGCAGTGCCATCGGAAAGCATCTGTGTGATGTGTCGGATATCGTGATCGATAACCATGCGCCCTTTGGAGATGGCGTCTTTACCGTTCCCGGAACCAATCAGGTGACGGGAGGTGCCTCTACCTTCGGCAGCCTGTTTATCGCACAGAGAATTGTTCTGAAAATCGAAAACCTGTACTTGAAAAACGGCGAAATTCCCCCGATATTGCGCAGTGCCAATATTCCCGGTGGCGATGAGTTTAACGCCAAAGCTGTTGCACTGTACCGCACAAGAATCCCGGCGCTTTCCTGATGGATGGAGGTAATGACCATGTATTTGGTGTGTGACGGCGGGGGAACCAAAACAGAATATATGCTCTTTGATCTGTCCGGACATATACATGGCTTCAGCAAGACCCAGGGAACCAATGCCATTTTTATAAACCCGGATGCCGCTGCAGATGCTGTGTGCGGCGGCATCTCGGATTGTCTGCAACAGGCAGGTATCCGGGATACGGATCTGAATGAAATCTGTCTGTTCATTCCCGGCTTCAAAAATTCCGCCAATGCGGTGCGTGATCGTTTCCCGAAAACGAGGCTGATGGTATTAGGCGATGAGTATAACGCGTATTACGGAGCCTTGGGGGAACCGGGAGGCATTGCCGTTTTATCCGGAACGGGTTCCTTTGCCGTATGCAGAGATAAAAAGGGAAGTTGGATATCCGTCGGCGGATGGGGACCACTCTTTGGCGACAAAGGCAGCGGTTACCATATGGGGCTGATGTGTCTGGACAGGATCACACAGCAATGGGATCGCGGCAGTACCAACACCTTGCTGCAAACGCTGGCACTGAAGCAGCTGCATATGGAGAGTATCCCGTCGTTAAGGCAGGGCGCATATAAACCGGACTTTACACGGGAAAAAATAGCAAAGCTGTCTTATACGGTGGCAGAAGCTGCCAAGGCAGGGGACATAGATGCGCTGGGAATTCTGGATGAGGCATCTGTATGTCTGGCAGACTTGGCGGCTGCCGTGGCAAGGCGTGTAGGAAACGATGAACTGCCGGTATCCTTACTTGGCGGAACCAGCCATATGGGCGACATTTTTACGAAACGCTTTGAGTCTGCCTTAAAAGAGAAACTGCCGCAATGCAGTTACAGGAAACCTATGTTTGAACCCATTGTCGGCGCGGCACTTTTTGTGATGTACGAGATTGTCGGCCGCATGGATTCGCGTGAAGACTTTTTGAAAAATATACAAGCTGAATGGGGGACAACCTATGTTAATGGATGAGTATTTTTCTGCCATGAAAAACGTGCTGACCAAGGCAGAAAACACCCAGCGGGAAACGATTCTTGCAGCTGCCGATGAAATTGCGAATCGCCTGGAAAAAGGCGGCGCATGGCATATTATGGACACCGGGCATATGTTGATGTTTGAGGCCGTCGGTCGAACCGGCGGTATGATGGCGATAAAGCCCATCAAGATCACCTGCGAAATCCAGAACCCGGTGCGGTATCGCCCTTCTCCGGCGCGCGGTATCATCGGATATGACAGCATTCCCGGATTTGCGGATTATGTGCTGGGCAGAGCCAATGTTCTGCCGGAAGATGTCATTATGATCGGTTCGGTATCGGGATACAACTACTTCCCGGTAGACCTTGCCATTAAGGCGAACGAGATGGGCTGTGCCACAATCGCTTTGACGTCTGTCGAATACTCCAGCCACCTGACAAGCAAGCACCCCAGCGGAAAGCGCCTTTTTGAGGCTTGTACCTACTGTATTGATAACTGCACGAACTATGGTGATACGTTGGTCGATGTGCCTGCGTTGGGACAGAGTATCTGCCCGGCAAGCGGTATCAGTGCCAGCTATCTGATGTGGGCGCTGCAAAGCACAGTGGTGGAAAAGCTGCTGGCAAAGGGTCTGAAACCCAGTGTCTATATCTCCAACCATATGCCGAATGCTCCCAAAATCAACGGTGAGGCGCTGGAACGCTATAACGAATTTGGTTATTGATAAGGTATACTGCTATGGAACTGAGAACCGATAAAATCAGGGCTTGTTTCGACCGTAAGATCGGAAATTTCACGGAACTGTGGAATCTTTCTACCAATACCAACTATGTCCGCTGCGCGCCGCGCGACCCGTTGATCGAACTCTATGGCTTGAAGAACGGCGAACGGGTTAAACTGTCGGGGCATATTTCTGACGTGGCAGAAGCCCCTGACGCGCTGATTTTGAGCTATGATTCCTTCGGAGAATATGACATTTCCGCAAAGGTGACCTGCCGTTGCGAGCAGGATCGTCTGGTGTTTTCTGCAGAAATCTGCAATCACAGCACAATCGATGTGACCGAGATTCTGATGCCGCACTTGGGCGGCATCTATCTGGGCAACGGACAGAAAGATTATCTCATTTACCCGCACCACGCAGGTGACAAAACAGAAGATCCGGTATATAATTACGCTGAGAACCGTCTGACTTTCTGGCGTGGCTGCAGCGTACCCTTTGAGGATATCTATCGCCGTGAGATCAATTACTGCGGCTTAGCCTCCATGAGCTGGATGTACTATTACAATAGTTGCGGTGGATTCTATATTGGCAGCCATGACCCCCGATTCCCGGTGACCGGCGTTATAGCAGAAACCAGCGGCGACAGAAAAAATCCTTGGATGGCATTTGCCTTCCGTAAATATTTCCGCATCAAGCAAGGGGAAACCTATCAGACCGGGGATTATGTTGTATGCCTTTCCGACAAGGATTGGCATTATGGCTCGAAGGTGTATAGGGAATACATCGCTCCTTATCTGGATTTTGACCATAACCCCGAGTATTTACAAAACGAATATGCCCTGAACCAGTGCTACAACTTTAAGCGTACCGGCAAGGTGGAGCATACCTTCAAAGACATCCCGGCTATGTTTGAGGCAGGCAAGGCATGGGGCGCAAGGCATATGTTTATTGCAAGCTGGAACCGCACGGGCTTTGACTCCTTTTATCCGGAGTATTATCCCGATATGGAACTCGGCAGCGCCATGGAATTCCGGCGCGGGCTGGAATATGTCCGCAATCATGGCGGTATGTCCACGCTGTATATCAACGCGCGCATATTTGATTTGAAATCGGACTTCCATAAGCTGGTTGGCGAGAAGATGGCCATGCGGAACGAGAAGGGCGAGATGTACCGGGAAACCTATGGTCCGGAACATTTCACTGTGAACTGCCCCTCGGACGCCCTGTGGAGAGAGTATCTGCTGGATACGGCAGAATTCTGCGTAAAGGCGTATGGCTGCGATGGTATTTATCTGGATCAGCTTGCATCGGCAGAGCCTTTCCCATGCTATTGCAGCGAGCACTCGCATGACAATATCGGGGAGTTCAACAACGGCTATGTATATGTGCTGAAAAACCTGCTGGAGCGCCTGCGGGCCTATAACCCGAACGCCTACATCATGACCGAGAACTGCGGCGATATTTACGGCAGTTATACTTGGGGAAATCTGACCTGGAATGGCGCTGAGTATGATGAACACTATAATGTGTTCAAGTATACCTTCCCGGAGTTTACGCAGGTCAATATGGTAAACCCCAGAAGCTGGGCGGAAGAAAAAGACCGTCCCGAATGGTTCCGCAAGGACCTGCACAGAGCCATTACGCTGGGCAGTATTTTGTGGCTTGGCATCACCAGCCGCCTTCGCCCGGAGGACAGTGCATATCATGACTATGGCATGATGGCGACTGCCTTCCGAGGAAATCTTCAGCCCCTGCTGAAGCACGCCCAATATCTGGATGATTTGTGGCTGGAGAACGTTCCGAACCAGTGCTTTGCATCCTGCTGGGCGCTTGAAAACGGCGAAAAGCTCGTGATTCTTGCCAATGACAGCACACAGGACGTGTCCTTCCGGATGAAGGATTTGCACGGCAGTATCGTTAAGGATACGAAATCTATGGATACGGCTATCCGGGAAAGCTCGATGATCGGTACCGAACCGATTACCATCACTGTACCGCAGGGACAGCTGAGTTATTTCTTGTTGCAGTGAAATTTGCTGCCCCGATTGCGAAGAACAATCGGGGCAGCTTGTCTTTTTGGAGGAACCTGTATGAAACTGACTGTGTTCGGTAACAATGCAACCTGCCCGGAGGCAGATGGTGCTTGTTCATGCTACCTGCTGCAAACAAAGGGCAAACGAATCCTGCTGGATATGGGAAACGGCTCGGCAGCAAAGCTGCAAAAGCATCTGCCGCTTACGCAGTTGGACGCGATCATAATAAGTCATCTGCATTTTGACCATTTTGGGGATCTGTTCTGTGCCAAGTATGCGTTAGAAACAAAACGTGCCTACGGTGAAAATCTGAAGCCTATCCCACTATTTATCCCCGCCTTGCCGCAATGGGCAAGCGAGGAGCTATGCACGAACGACGTGTTCCAAATTCATACGATCAAGGATGGCGCAGCGTATGACTTCGATGAAGTGCATTTTTCATTCTTTGCGGTGAAGCATCTTATTGAATCCTACGGGGTAAGGATCTCAGCGGAGGGAAAAACCTTTGCCTACAGCGGGGATACCGGTGTGTGCGAGGGATTATACAAGGTTGCGTCCGGGGCGGATGCGTTCCTGTGTGAATCTACCTTCTGTGCAGGGGAAACAGCGGAGGAAAACCATCACCTGAGCGCGCATACCGCGGCGCAGACTGCCAAGGATGCGGGCGTCAAACAGCTGTTTATGACACATTATCATTCCGAGCAAGCTCAAGCGCTGTTGCAGGAGGCAAGGCAGGTTTTCCCAGATGCCGTCCTTACGCAGATAGAAAGTGCATACGCCGTAGGCGAGAAATGAGAACAAAAACAAACGTAAAAACCAGAGTAGGAGGACGTGGCTATGCGTAAATTTCTTTCCCTGATTTTTGCCTTATTCGTAACGCTTCCTTTTTGTACTAAGTGTTATGCAATAGAAGTAGATTCACTGGGTGACGAAGTGAGGCACGTGGTTAGGCAAAGCGTACCCGCAAATATTGAGATTCTTGATGGCAGTATTCAATCTGGAGCAGCTGGCGATCTTGAATACTTGGATCAAAAAGTTGTGTTCCTAAAATCGGGCGTTAGCGATGCAGGAAAAAACTGTGTCCGGTTAGAGGCTTTGTTTACGGGAGTGCCAAAGACGAGAATACAATCTGCAACATTCAGACTTGGAACGGTAAATGCAGGATCGCTTACCTATACGATAAGTTTATTTGATTGGAATAGTAACTCATACATTGAGCATAATTCGACAGGGACTATATCAAGTAAAGGACTTAATGAAATCAATTTGATCAACTGGTCAGACTGTCATATAGATGACTCCGCAAATGTTAAAGTTGAGGTAACTATATCGGCAGAGAGCCCGTTTGAATTGTCTTTGGATCAAATGCAATTGCTTTTGCTGTGCGAGGAGAGCGTGCAGAATGTAGAAGTTCGAAATTACACAGTAGAAAATGCCCAGATTGAGCAGGGAACTACTGCGGCTGGAACAACCGCTAAGAATTTGAAGGACAGAGACGGTGCCTCTTTTCAAGTGAAGTCGTCCAATAAAAAAGCGGCGTGGACCACTACGGTGCCACTCTATTATGAAAAGAACGATGTACAGACGATTCAAGTTGATTATACCGGAAATACGTCTGAAGAAACAAATGTTATCTGGTTATCATTGTATCGATTCGACACACAGAATTGGGAGGTTGTAGGGACAATCCCAGGAAGCACAGAAGAAGTAACAAGAAGTTTTGTTTTGTCTGGAAATGGCATTAGTGCTTATATATCAGAGGAAGGAGACATACAGATACGAGTATACAATTCGGCCTCAAAAGAGTTCATAAGATACACGGACTGCGTGTCTGTCACAACGGTTGCCAATTCACAAAGTCAACAAAAAGTCTATACTCCTACAACCTTCGTTGAGGAATATGGTTCAAGTGAAGGACAAATTGAGAAGTTGGATCATATAGACGGACAGTCGATGAAATTCCATAGTGATAATAATCGGAAAAGTGCTGTGCAATTCGAGTTCGATACGGATATTGACATTGATACGATAGGTGAAGTCACATTTGTAGTTGCATTGAAGTCAAAGAATGGTGCAAATACTCAAAACCTGTCGCTTAAGAATGTATCCACAGGAAAATTTGCAGTTGTGAAAACAGCGTCAAGTTCTGACAACTATGAAATGATTCGTTTTACACTGGACTCACTGAGAGAAATTGAGCAATATATTGACGCCAACGGTAAACTGACATTAAGAATATATAATTCCGCGAGTTCGTCTGTGGGGGATTTTACACGAGAAATTGATTTTGTGCAAATGAGCATCACCTATGGCCGCTTTACGCGATTCGAGGTGGCACAGCTGTCGGATGTTCACGAGCTAATCGGGTCTGAAAACTTTAAGGCAATTATTTCTGAAATCAACAGCAATATTAAACCTGCGTTCTCGATAATAACTGGGGACATATCTGATCATGGAACGCCTGCACAATATGAATTATATTTACAAGATAAGCAACTCTTTGACGGACAAGTTTATACTACGCCCGGTAATCATGATGTGCGTTGGTGGAACGCCAATGGAAAGAGAACATTCACGAATCAGGTAGGACCGCTATATCAGTCTTTTACCTATGGCGGTGTGCATTTTGTTCTGTTAGACACAACAGTGAATTTTGAGTTGGACGGAAAGATTGGGAAAGCCCAACTGCAATGGCTTAAGAGTGATTTGGATAGTATACCCGCTGATATGCCAGTTATCCTATTCGGGCACCATCCTTTCAAGATCAACAATAATGTTACGGCACGGCATGAATTGCTCAGTGCGACAAAAGATTCAAATGTTATTGCCTTCATGAATGGTCATGTCCATTACTATGGAAATGTTGTGGAAGACGGTGTGCCGATTAACTACATAACGTACATTAAAGATAATCCGAATCAGGACTTTGTGACGATAGAATTCTCAGAAAACTATTACTACATATACAAGAGAAAGGCGACTGACCATAGCAAGGAACTTTGGTTAAGTGGTCGAATGAACAACACCAGAAAACTAAGAATGACCATTACAAACATCACAGCAAGAGATAATACGGTGGATGTGGCAGTTCAAATAGAAAATGCACCAGACGGCGTAAAGTCAGTTCAGGCAAGAATAGATAATTACGGGCCATATACGCAACTCATAAAAAAAGAGGGCGGTATTTGGAGTGGAAGCATTGACACGGGATCGTATACGCCAGAGCTGATTGCCGGAACGCATTTTGTTGGTGTTGAAGCTTTTGATAATGAGGACAAAAAATGGACAGAATATAAGGACTACTCAACGCCGAGTGATAATCCCACAATCAAATGGGTGTTTGAGACCGGAGATTCAATTCAGTCTAGCGCAACCATAAACGAAGCCAATGTTTATGTGGGCTCAAATGACGGGAACCTATATTGTATCGATCGTGACACCGGAAGCCAAAAATGGTGTATTCAGACCGGGGATTTTGTGATTTCTAAGCCGGCAATCACGAGCGAAGGAAAGATAGTCTTTGGTTCTGGAGATGAATTTGTGTATTGCGCCTCGGCAGACGACGGAAACATCATCTGGAACACCAAACTAGGCGGGAGTGTGCTTTCTGATCCCCTTACATCGGAAGGACGTGTTTTCATCGGTTGCGGAGATAGAAAAATTTATTGCTTGAACTCAGCATCTGGTGAAATTGTCTGGGAATACCAAACGGACGGTCTTATGCGTCAAAGACCAATTTTGGAAAATGGAATCTTGTACGCATTTGTTCGGGATACCTATATTTGGTACGCAATCGACGCCTCTACAGGTCAGCTGATTTGGAGGGGAAATGCGAATACTGATGAATCCCTGTTTGTATGTGGTGATGTACGACCGGTTATCGCCAACGGAAAATTGTGGTGTATTGATGCACAAAATACGCGCCCTGCTTATTTGAGCCTTGATACGGGAGAGCTGGCGTGGACATCAACGTTGGAAAAGGTATCTTCTCGTGGTATGACCACAAACGGCTCTACAGTATTTTATTCGTCGAACAGTGGAAGGCAGATAACAGCGTTTGATGCAGAGACAAACCAAGTTGTTTGGCAAAAGGATCTTCGCTATGACAATAAAGACAGGGACCTACAAGAGATGCAAATTGATTCGGCACTCGTATATAATGGAAATAGCCTGATTCATGTTGCCGAGCGAGGAAGGATTACGGCATTGAATCCAGATAATGGAGAAATCCTTTGGAGTATCGACGCGGCTGGTTACCCAGAGAGAGTCTTTTGGGCGACTCCGGAAGCAACCGATAGCCTTGTTATTGCTACGGGTATAGACGGCAAAGTCTATGCTGTGGAATATACGCATTAGTTGCAGGGTCTATCGATTCTGATTGGTGATAACGGCAACATTATATCCCAGCAGCTTAATAAAACAGAGATATTTGCAAACCTGCAATTAGCAAAGGAAGAGAGTACAGCTCATGAATCAATTACTTCATCAACATACGGAATCTATCGTTTCTGCGGCAATTCACGCGGTTTTGCCGGATGTTGCCGTAGTGCGTGCACTGCAAGGGTATCGCTTTGGAACCGGAAAAATCGTTCTGGTGGCAGCAGGAAAAGCGGCATGGCAGATGGCAAACGCGGCATCTGACTGCCTGGGGAATCGTATTGCGGATGGCGTGGTTGTTACAAAGTATGGGCATATAAAAGGACCGATTGCCCATATCCGCTGCTTTGAGGGCGGACACCCTGTCCCGGATGACGGCTCTTGCCGGGGTACGCAGGCAGCGCTTGACCTTGTGCAGGGGTTGACGGCGCAGGATACGGTGGTGTTTCTTCTGTCCGGTGGGGGAAGCGCCCTGCTGGAAAAGCCTTGGATCCCTTTGGATGAATTGCAGGATATCACACAGCAGCTGCTGGGATGCGGTGCCGATATTGTGGAGATCAATACCATCCGCAAGCGGTTGTCTGCCGTAAAAGGCGGGCGTTTTGCTATGGCGTGCGCCCCGGCACAGGTGCTGTGCGTCGTCCTGAGCGATGTCTTGGGTGACCCGCTGGATATGATTGCAAGCGGACCGGCTTGTGTCGATTCGTCTACCTGCAAGGATGCGGAGAATGTCGTTAAAAAGTACGGCTTACAGCTGTCCGCCGATGCGCTGACTTGCCTTCGCAAAGAAACACCCAAACAAATAGATAACGTAACAACGCGCATTACAGGAAGTGTTCGGGAACTTTGCGCGGCGGCTGCCGATGCTGCACAGGCACTTGGTTATACGCCGATCCTTTTGACCGATCAGCTGGCTTGTCAGGCGCGGGAGGCGGGGCTGTTCCTTGCGGAAATTGCCCGGACGCATCAGCACCCCGACAAACCCATGGCGTTTATAGCCGGAGGCGAAACGGTGGTCAAAATCATCGGAAACGGCAAGGGCGGGCGCAATCAGGAACTGGCATTGGCGGCGGCACCCGCAATTTCGGGCTGCAATGCGGCGGTTTTTAGTGTTGGGTCAGACGGCACCGATGGTCCGACAGATGCGGCGGGCGGTTATGTGGACGGCGACACGCTGACAACACTGCGGGCGGCGCAAATTGACCCGGTGGATTCTCTCAACCAAAATGATTCCTACACGGCGCTGCAGGCGGCAGGAGGGTTGCTTTTTACCGGACCGACAGGAACCAATGTAAATGATGTTGCTGTTGTGCTGGTTCGGTAAGTCTTTATACGGCATATTACACAAGACATATGAATCCTTTCCTGCCTGCCCCAATAACACAAGTTTCTCTCAACGCAACAAGAAGAGCGCTGTTACCATACAGTGCTCTTCTCGTTTTACTAAAAGACTCGGCAATGATATTCAATCAGAACGACCCGAAAAGGACATCAGATTACCAAAAAAGGAAATATGGATTATGAATTTGTTTTTATGCTCACGTTTTTGCAACGTGGGGACTCTTATTAAGGAGGATTTGCAAAACAAGAGAATTGCATTTATCCCGACAGCCGCAGCCAAAGAAGGGGCTTCGCGGTATGTGCTGGCGGGTCGGGAGTTGCTCAGTGAAATGGGAGCAATCGTTACAGAAATTGATATTTCTAAGGAAGACAGGAATACAATCAAGGCAGCCTTTGCGCAGGCAGATTGCATTTACTTTTCAGGAGGCAATTCGTTCTTCCTTATGGATGCGCTGCGAAAATCAGGAACAGACAAATTGCTGAAAAAAGAACTGCAGCGCGGCAAACTTATGGTGGGCGAGTCGGCAGGGGCTATTGTTTGCGCACCGACGATTACTTATATTGAGCCAATGGATAAAAAACCGCCGGAGTATTCACAGCAAGACGATGCCGGGCTTGGGCTGGTAAAATACTATATTTTGCCGCACTTTCTTGATGAGGTTTATAGAAAAGCATCGGAGGAAATACTGGAAAAGTTCTCGGAATTTGATGTCCGTCCCATAAGCAATAATCAGGCAATACTCGTGAAGGATAATACATCAAAGATAATCTGTAACTCAGATAACGAAAAAGCAGTGCGAGATTTCAGAAACGAACAAGGATAACATCTTATTGTATGAAATTGGCCTGCGAATGCCTGACCGAGTGATTTTTAAGAAAGGAATGCGAGACAGTGACCACGCCCCTGATTGAAAAATTGAATATTACATCCTCGGTTTCGATAGTGATTATATCGATTTCTTTAATGTTATTTGGCGGGTTTGCCATGACAAGAATTACCAAACGCCTGAAACTCCCCAATGTCACGGCCTACATTGTTGCCGGCATTTTGATGGGTCCGTACTGCTTAAACCTGATCCCGGTAGGTCTTATCGAGAGGATGGATTTCATTGCAGACATCGCCTTGGCGTTCATTGCATTCAGCACGGGCGAGTTTTTCCGTTTTTCTACACTGAAAAAAAGCGGCGTTAAGGTGCTGCTTATTACGTTCCTTGAGGCGTGCTTGGCATCCATTGCGGTGTTTATCGCTACTCATTATGTGCTTGGTCTTGATATGGTATTTTCCGTCGTTCTTGCCGCGCTGGCATCAGCCACAGCACCTGCGTCTACCATGATGACGATTCGCCAGACGCACGCAAAGGGCGATTTTGTAGACACCCTTCTGCAGGTGGTCGCACTGGACGATGTGGTGGGGCTTGTCGCGTACAGCATCGCCATTTCCATCGCCTTGGCCTCCATGACCGGCAATTTTCAGGCGCAAAATGTGCTGCGTCCGATAATAATGAACCTGTTCGCGTTTGCGCTGGGCGGCGTATTTGGTTTGATTTTGAAGTTTCTTCTTCACAAGCGATCAACCGACAATCGCCTAATCGTATCTATTGCGCTGCTCTTTGCATTCTGCGGAATTTGTGCGCTGATGGGCGTTTCGTCGCTACTGGGCTGTATGTCCATGTCGATGATTTACATCAATACCTCCGACGACGAAAGGCTTTTTAAGCAGCTGAATTACTTCAGCCCTCCGCTGCTCTTGCTGTTCTTTGTGCGGTCTGGTCTCAACTTTGATTTGGATGCTATTTTCAGCTCCTCCGATCATATCGGTTCGGCCTCTTTGCTGGCTGTCGGTGTGGTCTACTTTGTCACAAGAATACTCGGCAAATACAGCGGTGCCTTCTTGGGTTGCCTGCTTGCCAGAAAGAACAAAAAAGTTCGCAACAACCTTGGGCTGGCTTTAATTCCACAGGCGGGCGTTGCCATTGGACTGGCCGCGATGGGAGCCCGCACCTTGGGCGGTGCAATGGGCGATGCGCTGGAAACAATTATCCTTGCCTCCAGCGTCTTGTACGAACTAATCGGACCTGCTTGCGCAAAATTGTCGCTGTACCTGTCGGGGTCGTATTCCAACAGGTTGGATGACATCGTGACTGAAACGGTCAAATGCGACGAGCATGAACCAGAAAACGAGGTCGAACGCCTGATTCGCCAGATACAGGCAATTCAAAAAGAATTGCCTGCGCACAACGATCCTTTTTTAGAGGATGAACAGGCGTATGACGAGGCCGCTTACGAACATTACGCCTTGACAGGCTACCCCCAAGTATCGTATCAAAACACAAGGAGGAAAGCAGACATATGGACACTTTGATGACACTTCAAATGTCAGACCCCATTGCGCAGCACCTTGGCAGTTGGTCACAGGAAATTAACGTGCTTTCCATCTGCCTGAGAATCGCTCTTGCCGTTTTCCTGACCTCCGTTATAGGCTGTGAACGATCCAGCAAGCGACATTCTGCCGGACTTAGAACCTTTGTGCTGATTTCGTTTTCATCTACCATCTGCATGATACTTGACATATACCTGATGCAGACTCAGGCAATCGGCATACCGATTTTGTCTGCGGCCACCATGATTTCAGCGGCTTCCATCAGCGGAAAATCAATTCTTTTTAGCTCACGCGGTCAAATCAAAGGGCTTACTACCTCTGCGGCGCTGTGGTCTTGCGCCGCCTTGGGCTTTACAATAGGTGCAGGGCTTTACACGGTAACACTGATTGTGTTTGCGTTCCTTCTGTGTATCCTGTCGGCGTTTCCCACCATTGAGGTGTATCTGAAGAACCGTTCCAACCACTTTGAAATCCATTTAGAGCTTAAAAACATCGAGTATCTGCGCGACTTTGTTACAGTCAGCCGCCGCTTAGGGCTGCGAATTGATGATATTGAATCGAACCCCGCCTATGTGGGCTCCGGACTAAGCGTATATACGATTACCGTTACAATTTGCAGCAGCGAACTGAAGAAGTATAAAACGCACCATGAGATTATAGAAGCACTGAAATCGCTGGATTACATTTATCATCTGGAAGAACTGCGATAGCAGGCTGATGGCTGGCAGCATGATTTTCTTAATGTGTTTTTTCGTTGATCACCTTCGCCGCCACAAACCACCGCCCATCTTCAAACCACAATTCGCGCTCTTTGCCTTGAATCATACAGGTATAGCGGTCCCCAA
>OGXI01000692.1_pt1 | contig 29906 bp, 39 predicted proteins | sample 1576221 | NCBI WGS metagenome assembly OGXI01 (sample SAMEA3541523, study PRJEB24748) | human gut metagenome | biome: human gut; feature: human-associated habitat; material: faeces | place: China | collected 2012
TTTGCCCTTTCCAGGGCAAGCACCTGGGTCTTTCCATCGGCATGCAGGATTTTCGGCCCGGTTACAAAGTCCTCCCCAACGAGGTTTTCCATAATATAAAGCCAGTAGCTTTTCGGGATCGTGTACAGGTCGCTCTCCGCCGAAATCATCCGTGCATCCACAGATTCTCCCCGCTTCAGGCGCTGGTACAGGTAAGAAAGGATCTGGTATACAATTACAAAATAGTCGTCCTTTGCCATAAGGCCTCACTCTTTCAGCCACTCGTTATGCTCATCGTCAGGGTCCTCTACCGGTTCACGGCCAAACGAAAAGGTGTCGAAATACTCCAGCAGCTCCGCCATCGTAGCATCTTCATGTTTCTGCGCGTAGGCCAGCATTTCGTCCTCGACCCCATAGGCACGGGGGCCGTTAATGATGGCAAGGTATTCCCCCGTCGTTTCATAGCTGCATTCACTTCCGTCTTTGGGATAGGCCATGTCGTGGAACCGTTTCTCAATCAGTTTCACAAAGGGGGTATCAAGATTCAAATCGTTTTCAGTTGACATACTTATTTCCTGCCCTTTTTGATGTTGTACTTGGAATGTACAGTAAGGCCGCCGTAACCATCGGCAGTAGCGCGATAAACGTGGGAAGCGGTGAACACCTGTTTCGCCCCATTTTCCGGCTTCAACCCCGGATACCGGGTGTTGAACGTGCTGCACAGCTTGGAATATTCGGCAGGCTTCAGCTGCAGCCCTTTATGGCTGCGCTGCTTACTGGGCGCGTACTTGGTTTTGCTTTTTCGGTGCCCGCTGCCGCTGCCGCCGGCAAAGCGGCCCTTTTCATCCCGCTTGTAGGCGCGGCCTCTTTCTTCCAGTATAGCATCTTCGCCCTCGGCGGGCAACGGTTCCGGCGGCTTTTTCGCGCTCTGCCCCATCTGTTGGCTGGTGCCGGTGTTGGGGGTGAACAGTTCGTGGGTCTTGGGATTGTACAAAACATCCTGCAAACCCAGCCGGATCCAATCCAGCCCCAGCGGCTCCATATCCTCGGCGTAGCGTACCTCGTCGATCTGCATAAAGTTGGCATCCAGTGCCGTCTTGTAGGCAGCAAACCGGGTTTTCATATCGCCGCGCAGCAGTTCCTTAGTGTCAAAGGCAAAGTAGAACTGCCCTTTTTCACGCTCCAGCAGCAAATCTTTATTCAGTGCGCACTGGATGGTCGTCATCAGGGGGATGGCCGCCAGCCGGGCAATGCTGGCCACGTCCTGCTCACTGGCCTTGCCGCTGATGCAATCCGGTGAAACGTGAAACAGCTTGGCAAACTCCCCGGCGTTGGTCAACTTGTTCTCGTTCAGCTGCAGTTCTACGCTGGTGTTGCTGGATTCCTTAAAGTCGATACCGTTGTTCAGCAGCACAAAGTTGTCGCTGCCCTCGCCATCGGCACTGTACAGCCGGGCAAAACCCCGGCGCAGTTCGTTCAGGCTGTCTTTGTCCAGGCGCTTCTCGCTTTTCAAAAAGCCTTTTTTGTTGCCGCCGCGGCGTACCATATTCTTTTCAAACACCTGCGCAGCGTAGGCCGTCTCGATCAGGTTGGCACTCTCGCAGGTCAGCGGAATCCCGGCAGCTCCATCGGTGGTGTTGCGCAGCACCTTCAAAAAGTCGTAAGGTTTATAGCGATACCCGTCTACTGCCAGGTCAAAATCCTTAAAAATGGGATCGGTGCCTTTCAGTACGGTAACACGGCGCTCCTCCACATAGTGCAGAGCCACCACCTTGCCGCCCTGGCGATTGATGTAGGCATAACCGCCTTTGCCCAGGTAGTAGTCCCGCACCATCGCTTTCCAAAACTCGTTGGCGTTCAGCGTGTCGCCGGTCTCATCGTTCAAAAGGCGCAGCCGGTAGTCGTTGGTCACTTCGGTAGCCTTGGCACCGGGGGTGTCCTTGTACAGCCGGATGGGCGTACCAGCCACCAGATTGGCGATCAGGTCGATGCCGCCCGCCACCGTGGGCACCTGCAATGCCATCTCGCGGGTCACGGTGCGGCTGCCCAGCAGGGCGGTCAGTACCGGGTCCTCGCAGCTGTCGGCACGGTTTTCTCTTTTTCTTCCAAAAAACAGGGGCATCCTGCCGCCCTCCCTAAATCTGCACTACAAAACTGTCATGGCCGAACAGCATGTCCTGTTCAACCAGATAGGTGGCGTTGATCAGCGCCACAACCTCATCCACCTTGCCGGCGGATTTCTTCTTGTTCACGTATTTATTGCGGTTGGTATCCTCGGTGCAGCGCGCGTTCTGGAAGTTGATCTCCAACATGGGGTTCTCGTCATAGCGGAACTCTTTGCTCAAGATCTTCTCCCGCAGCAGCTTGGTGGGACTGTGCAGCACACTGGAGTGCTGCTTGATTTCCACGCACTCCACCCCGGCGGCTTCCAGCTTCTGCACGGTGGACAGAGCGTTCCAGCGGTCGTACCCGCACTGTACGATCTCCACGCCGTACTTCTTCGGCAGTTCCAAGATGAACCGCTCCACAAAGCTATAGTCGATCACCTCATCGCCGCAGGAAAAGCATACCCCGGCGGCGATCAGGCGGCGGTAATCCACCGCTTCTTTCTTGGATTTGTACTCCACCCGGTCTGCCGGTACAAAGCCAAACACCTTGGCGTACAGGACCCCATCCGCCACCGTGGCCATCGCCACGGCGGTGTTGTCATCGGTCTGGGAAAGGTCCAGTCCCAGGTATACGGGCCGTCCCTGCCAGAACTCAGGGTCCTCGGGCCGGGCGCAGGTCTGCACCTTGGTGATCTCCACATAGCCCTCTACGCCCAGACCCTTGTACTTGATATTGTTGTGCTTGCACAGGTAGTTCTCCCGCTTGTTTTCGTACAGCACAGCCATCGTTCGCATGGCCCGCAAAGCTGAAAAGACCGTGGCGTTTTTTACCGCCACCGGGTTGGATTGGTAAATCACCCGGTCATCGGTCATCCATAGGTCATCGCAAAGCAGCGCCGTGTCCGGCTCATACAGCAGGCTGAACCGCGCCTGGCCCTCCAGCAGACCATCCAGCGTTTTCTTCGAGATGTCGATCTCATCGATCATCGCGTTGTCATCGTTGGGGTACTGGGTCGAGATGATGATGCCCAGCTTGCTTTCCAGCGTGATCTGGCTGGAGCGCATCGCCTCTATGGGGTAGGCATCCATGGCACCGGCCTCGTCCGCCAAAAAGGCGTTGGCCAGCTTGCCGTCCATCTTATCCCGGCTGTAGGCCAGCGGGGTGTACTCGCTGTCGGTGGGCTTGCAGCGAATCTCGCTGCGCAGCACCTTGAAAATGCTTTCATCCGCCAGCGCCGGGCTGCTTTTGATGATCTTGCGGATGGCTACTTTCAACTCACTGGACAGCTTCAGATCCGGAGCCACCGAGAAAAAGCGGCTGAACTTCGGCTCGGTCAACAGCAGCAAAATAAAAATGATGGCGGAGTTAAAGGTCTTGTAGTTCTTGCGGCAGATCTCCAGCACGGCGGTTTGGTAATAACGCCGCCCGCGCCGGTCCTTGGTGCACAGCACCGCCGTAATCAGCAGCCAGGCATAATCTTCCAGCCCCTCGTACAGCGGGCAGCCTAGATCCGGGTGGACCATCAGCCGCAGCAGCCCGCAGATGCGCCGGTAGGCTTCCTCGTCTACCCACACACCGGGCACCCGGCCATACACAATGTCCAGCCATTGGGCACACTGCTTTTTCACATAGCTGCCTACTTGGTCATTGTCAGGCTGCAGACACCATTTGGCGTACTTGACCGCCGGGGAGCGCTTGACGCTGTCAGCCATTGCCGATCAGCCCTATCAGCGGGTTCTCTTTGGCGGCGGGGGTCTTGGGCACACTGCGCAGGGCACTGGCCACGGTCATGGCGCACTCTTTTTCGATGTCAAACATCATCTTGCGCTTGGCCTGAACCCGGTTGTCCGCATCCAGGATGGATTTCTGCATCTTGGCTTGCAGGGTAAAGCGTTCGCTGGGCTCCAGGCGGGTATCGACCTGCAGCTCGTCCAGGTTGCGCAGGAAGGTCGCCCGCAGGGCTTCAAACTCCTCACATTCTGCCCGCAGCAGGCAGTAGCGGTTGATGACGTTCTCGTACAGCGCATCGTCTTTACCGATGGCTGCCAGGATCGGCTGCACCCTCAAAAACTCCCGGTGCGCGGCCTCGTTCCCGGCTACAGCTGCCTGCTCCTCCAAGTGCCGCCCCGTCAGCAGTGCTTTCTCCGCTGCCTGGCGCTGTTCCAGTTCCTCTTTGGTGGCATGGCGGGCCAGCCCCACCGCCGTTTTACTCGGTCGTCCCATCTTCTCCCCTCCTCTCGCTTTGGTATTTAATCAATCTCAAATCCCCATTTCGGGAATTTTTTATTTTTGAAGGTGCCCAGTCGGTGGTGCGGGCGCTTGGATTTTTGCCGTGGTGGATACCGGGGGGATCAGCTGCGGCGCACAACGGGCCAGTGTATGCAGTTTTTCCCGCGGGATCTGACCAGCTTCGGCCTGCTCGTGGCAGCGGCTGCATACGGTCAACAGGTTGTCATCCTCCAGCCGCAGCGCCCAGGCCTCCTCCAAAGGTTCGATGTGATGCACTGACAGCCCGCTGCATTGCAGCCGCCCTGCTGCCAGGCAGACGCGGCACAGGTTCAGATCCCGGCTGCGGATGGCATCTCGCTTGATCTTCCAGGCATTGCTGCCACGGAAAGCATCTACCCTGCCCCCGCTCTTGCGCCGGGCAGGCCGCTGGCCGCAGTCAAACCTTGTATCATGGATGCGCCCACAATAAGGGCAGGCTTTCAGCATGGGGCACCTCGTTTGGTAAAATAGCCCACCCCGCCAGCACACAGACAGAAGAGAGAAAAAAAGGATGTGTGAGCTTCTCCGGGCTGGCGGGGTGGATGGCACAGGCGGAAGGACTTGCACCTCCATCTCATGGTTTTGGAGACCGCTGCTCTGCGTTAAGCTACGCCTACAAAAAAGCGCCGGTCTTTTCCGGCTGTCAGCTGTGATAAAGAATAGGAAGATTCGCTATGGACGCAATCGCTGCCGGAGGCTGCCCAACTCCCGGCAACACAAAAGCCGCAAGGCGGTTTCCCGTTCCTTACGGCTTTTGATGATAATATTATAGCATGGATTTTTGGCTTTTAGAGATCATTTCCGTTTGCTTCATTCTTTTCAAACGGAAAAATGGGGGGTGTGACAGCTGGAGTTCCACCAAAAGTAGAAGTGATTTGTGATGCTAACATGGAAAGTCGAGCGGCAAATCCCTGGGAAGTTTGCAGATAAAAATCCATATCTTCGAATATTTCTTTTTTTATTTCCTCGTCAGTAAGTTTGTCGAGAGAATCACTTTCTTTCAAAAAGTGCTCAATAAAATATGTGATTTTCAAACGGAAATTACATTCTGGTTCGAAGGCAAAAGAACGGGTACATTCAATCCGTAATCGGTCAGTCAACTTTTTCCATTCAATTGAGTCGTGGAATGTTAATTCAACTGATGAATTGGTATCCACTGGTTCCTTCAAGTCTTGCAGAGAAATATTTGCAAGACCTGCACGATAGGTATCACCTAATAAATTTTTAATCATAAAAATAGTAAATCTCCCTTATTGTGCAATCTTTTTGCGAATATCATAATTATTTGAGGGAAAAGCAACAAGATTCTGACGCTTTTGAGCGGGGCTCACTTCAAGGTGAGTGGCATCACTCACCGTTGATTTAGATGTGAGCGAGATAGAGGCAGATAACATCTTAACAGAATTGGCAAATGCTTCAACACCTGTAGCAAATCGGTTTATAAGCAAAGCATCCGCAGAGAGATAGGCAGTCAAAGCATTTTCAACAACCTTATTAAGCGTAATGCCTTCCTCTTGAGCGCGGAGAAAGGCTTTTTTATGCAATTCAGGAGAAACTCTTATATTAAACGTTCCACTATATTCTTTATCAGGCTCTTTTCCAATTTTGGCACAAAATGCAAGATAATTGTCAACGCTGTTATGAAAGTATTCGATAAGGTCTGTAGTGTTTTCTGCATGAAAATTTAATGAGTCCGAAATGCCAAGAACATTTCCCACAAGCAAATTGTCCTCTGGGTCGTACTCAACTTTGGCATGGTAACCGCGGTACTCTAATAGTTTTGCCATAGCCAAATCCTCCTATTCTTTATGCAATTTGGGCAATGGGTCTATGCTTCTCCTACCTCCTGAAGGAATGCCCGTACCTTCTTTATCTGATATGGATATAACTCTTTTCCGGGGTGAGGACCGTCGAATTGAAGAATGTGTCCTGTAGGTTGGTGATAAAATAAAATGCTGGAGCCTCTTCCACCACTATCCGATATGCAGTTACACTTTTTCATCAATGTTTCCAACTCGGGTAACGTGAAATTTTTGGGGAGAGGATGTCTAAAAAGTTTTTCCAATAATTTTTCTTTGCTGGCCATCACAACACCACTCTTTTGCAGAACAACCTGCAACTATATTTTAGTTACATTCTACCGCGCTGAGCAAAAATTGTCAATAACCGGAGAAAATTTCACAAAAAACCAAAAGTTTTTCCAACAAGCCGGATGAATTCTCCATGCCATCTTCTTGCTGTCACATAGCTCACGTGGCATTTTATCGCTGCCCCTTCCAATGTATGCGTCTTCTTCCAAAAAACCAGCCTGACCATCTCCAGCCGCTCCTTACCGTTTGGCAGGGTGCGTGTCTCCTCAATAGCCTGCTGCACGGCTTCCAGTTCCCGGCGGTTGATCTCCGGCAGTTCCCGCAGGGCGGCATCCGCGACCGGGTCACTGGTCTGGCCGTGGGCGCTGGGCATTCCCGTCAGGTTCGGGGACATTTTTGTGCGGCGCAGTTCTTCCTGCCGGGCACACAGCTCTGGGTAGCGGCGGATCATGCCTTTTACATAGGGCCACCAGTCGTATCGTGGGCTGCTCAATCGTCCTCACCTCCATGCCTGTGCTCCATGACGATGCTGTCCTTCGGCTCCTGCCGGGTGGCGGCCCTCCCGGCGGAGACGCCCAGCGCGTAGAACCCGGCAAACATGCAGCCCAGGATGATGTCGCCGAGGATGGTTAAAATCATCTTATCCCTTCCTTTCTCCCAAATCGCAAAACCCATTTTCTTTCACCCAACGCGGCCAACCTTTATCGCTGACGCAAACAACATGCCCTGCATAGTATGTTTCGCAAGTTGAAAACAAACAATCCTTGCACCGTACCACGTCCACCAGATCACAGGCCATACTTGCACCGCGCTGGTTATTGAATTTCAGGTCTTTCATCGTTCAAAACCTCCCGGATCGTGATTGTTGTCTCCGCCGGGCCGGGGTTGGGCTTGGCCCGCACGGTGAGTGAGATGTGTTTGAAACTGTCATCCCGGATGATGCCGCCCTTGGTCAGACCGTCCAGAATGAACTTGCCGGAGTAGTTGTCCGGGTCGCGGCGGCGATTGTCCTGGAACTGATACTCGATCAGCACCTCAGCCCGTTCAAAAGGGCGCTTTGGCCGCCGGGCGCGGGCCTGCCAGGTGACGCGGTCTGTCCAGTCGGCTTTTACGGCGCGGTAGACCTGGACGTTCGTCCGCCCGTTGAACTGGTTCATCGAGGGCGGCACCCCGACGAACACGAGCTTGATCTGCCGCCCGGTCATCGCGTCCTCCAGTTCCGGGCCGTGTCGCATGGGAGCTCACTTTTCAGTAACGACTGTAGGTGCGATGTGCTCAACACGGCCAACGGCTGTTCCGTGGTAACAGAGGGCAACTGTGCAGCCTTTATAACACGCCCCACCTGTTCTTGCAGCATCTGGCTCTGCCGCAGGTAGGCGGTCGCGGTTTGCTCCACGGTAGGGGCATCCTCGGGCGTTTCTACAATATCCAATTCTTCTTGCAGGGCTTGCTGGGCACAGTGCTGCAGGCGTGAAAATGCCCAATCGGCACCGTCCAGCTCCCAATCTGAGAACTGGCGGTAGTTTTCCAGCGTGGCGGTATGCAGACGTACAAGCCGCTGTGCCCCAAAGTGCAGTGCTCGGTGGATGGCCAGGGCGAAAATCAGCCAGGTAAGAGTGGCGGCCTGATCCCCGGCGATGCGCAGCTCCTGCTCACGGCGACTTTTGGGTGCCCGCCGTAACGGTACGCGAAAAGTTAGGGCACCATCCGGCAAATCAAGTCTGTCCAGTTTGCTGCGCAGCCAGGCGATGACTTCCTCCCGCGATTGCCGGGCCAGCCTCTTTGCGGCAGCTTCCTGGATAACCAGCGCCTTGGCGGCTACGTCATCCTGCCGCTTTTTTCCGATGCCCTCGGTCTGGTGCAGCGCAATAACCAAGCACCACGATACGATTTGAGAGACCGCCTCCCGTGTGCGGTCTTTTTCTTGTAAAAGGTCACGCATGGGCGGCCTCCTCCCCTTCTTCCATCAGGTCAAACAATGTGGGGGCGCTCTGCTCCGCATCGGCGGTTTCACAGTAACCTACGCCATCGCGGAAATAATCTGGGTTCAGCTCCACGCCTTTCCCCTTTCGGCCCATCTTTACAGCCAGATACGGTACTGTGAACAGGCCGGCAAAAGGGTCAGCTACCAGATCGCCCGGATTAGAATAGCGGTTGATGAGCCGCTCCACAATATCCAGCTGCAGCGGGCAGACGTGCATCTGCTGGCGGCGTCGGCTCTGGCTGGTGTTGAGTGTGCGCATGCGGTTTATGTCGTCCCATACGGTCATGTCCCAGCTGCCGGGTGCTACCACCATAAAGGTGGACGGCAGGCACGCGTCTTTGTCGAGTTCCTCGGCCAGTTTTACATGCTCGTTGTAGTCGTAAACGGTGCCTCGGCTATACTTGCGGTAAACGCTTTGCAGCTTGCTTACCGGGATGCGTTCCAAATCTTCCCGCCCGAAAGGCCGGTCGCCGCTTGAACGCCAGAAAGCATGGGCATCAATCTGCCATTGTGCGCGGGTGTAGTTGGCCTTGTCTTTGCTTACCCGCACATCGGCATAGCCTTTGCTGTGGTCGGTGGGCAGTTTGCGGAACAGCAGGATGTATTCCGGGCAGCCTACGCCCATTTTGGTGCCGTCCTTACATTGCTCGGTCCAGCCCAGGCGGTAGGTCTGGTTATTTTCCCGCACCACATCGGTAACAACGGTAATCATGCCAAAGTAGGCAAAGCCGTGGCGGATGAAGTGCGAGATGCAATCCGCGTGGAACGGCTCAATCGTCGGCATCCCCATGCCGGTGACGTTGCCAAACTGCACACGGTCTTTTACATGGATGGCCGCCACGCGGCCCGGCTTCAAGGTGCGCAGCAGTTCCGGTGTCAGGTAGTCCATCTGCTTGAAAAACTCTGCATCGTCCGGGTTATGGCCGAAATCGTTATAGCTGGGGCTGTATTCGTAGTGATTGCCAAAAGGGATGCTGGTCACATACAGGTCAATACTGTCCGCGGGCCAGCTGCGCACCTCCTCAACGCAATCGTTGTTGATGGCGGTATAGTTTTTGCCGGTGACTTCCACACGCTCACATCCAATCGTTCGTTTCAGGGCTTCCAGGGCAAGGCTGCCCAGCCCGTAGGTTTTGATGATCTCCTCCATCTGGGCGCTCAGTTCATCGTACTGCCGCCATTTGCGCTGCAAAGTCAGCAGCACTTCGCTTTCGGTATCCATGTACAGGATGTCGATGATGACCGGATTTTGCTGCAAAAAGCGGTAGATACGGTGGACGGCCTGGATAAAGTCGTTGAACTCGTAGTCGATGCCCATAAAGATGGCTCTGTGGCAGTACCGCTGGAAGTTGCAGCCCGACCCAGACAGGCTTTTTTTGGTGCCGAACAGCCGGGTGCGCCCCTGCGCAAAGTCCATGACGCGCTGCTCGCGGGTCTCGAGGTCCATGCAGCCGTAGATGTCCACCATCTCCGGCAGGGCCCGCTTCAGGGCGCGGCGTTCTTCTTCAAGGTCGTGCCAGATCACAAAATGGTCAGTAGGGGCAGCAGCTACGATGCGGGCAGTTTCAGCAGCACGGATCTCGATGCTGTCCCGCTTTTCCCGTGCGGCATCGGTCAGTCCCATGGCGGCATCATGGCCCAGTTTAAGCTGGCCGTCCGGCTCAAAATCGGCCGGTCGTTCAGCGCTGGTCAACTTGTGGTAGCGAATATCCATAGGCGGCAGGCTGTAGCCCTCATCCGAAAAGCCAAGGTCGGATGGCTTTTGCAGAAACAGCCCCCAACTAGCACACCAGATCCAGAACTCCCGCTCCCTGCCTGGGTACAGGGTCAGGTTGTTGGCCTTGGTCGAATCGCGCTTGAAAAACCGCGTCAACGCCTGCCCGGTGTCCATCACTTCCAGGAATCCGGCGTAGTGGATCAGTTCTTTGTAGCGGTTTGGACTTGGCGTGGCGGTGTTGGTCAGCTTATACCGTACACCCTTGAACTTTTGCATAAATTCTTGATAGGTCTTGCTGCCAAAGCTGCGCAGCGTGGCCGCTTCGTCCAGGCTTATGGCCGTAAAGTAATGCGGGTCAATGTCCCCATCCCGGACGCGCTCATAGTTGGTCAGGATGATGGGCGCCTGGCAGGCTTTCACCTCGGCCATGGTGCGGCAGTAAGGCGGTTCGTCCAGCCCCAGCAGATGTACAGCGTCCGCACGAAACTCTGGCATGACGTTCAGCGGCATCACGATCAGCGTCTGACCGCCGATGTGCTTTTGCAGGATGCGGCACCATTCCAGCTGCATGACGGTCTTGCCCAGGCCGAACCGGGCAAAAAGGCCGCGCCGTCCACCGCGCAGCGCCCACAGGACGCAAACACGCTGGTGGTCTTTCAGGGCTGGGCTGATTTCGGCAGGATCAACCTCAATACCGCTTTGCGGGGCAATATCGATCTTGTTTTCCAGAAATTCCCGGTAAGTCATACATCGCCCACCTGCTTTCTGGATTGAGTAGCGTTTTTCATAGCGAATCTCCATTTATGTCGTTTTATCTCAATTTTTTGATGTCGGAATCGGGCAAGCTCTCAACTTGCATCTGGCGGTAAAGGGGCGTGTCGAGCCCTAACTCCTCATGGCAGGTGATGGCAAGGAGCTTGTCCAGCTGCGTTACCTGGGCGGGCATGCACTCTTTTGCAGCTGCGCATATTTCGGCGATGCTGGGCGGAAACTTCATCGTTTGGGCCAGCTTTACAACACCGCGGGCACAGGCTGCATAGGGGATGTCAGCCAGCGCCACCGCCCATGCCTGGGTCATAGCTTCCGGGTCATTGCCACGGAACAACGTGGGCCAGTAGTTCAGGGCACCGTTCAAAAACCGGGCAGTTTCCTCGTAGGTCATGGGGTACCTCCTGCAATGCGGCGCAGCACCGCGCGGGTCTCATCCAGGCTGCTGCGCTGTGCGGTGGCACTATCCCGCTGCTTGCCCTCCCATGTACGCACCGCGGCTTTCCAATCCTTCATGCTGTTTTTGCCCACCTTCCAGCCGTTGGCAGTGTAGTAGTCAATAAACCGCTGGGGGTCTACGGCGTTCTGGCGCTCACGGCAATAGGCGGTCACCTCTGCCAGTGTGGGTGGGGTAAATCGTTTCCGCGCAGGTGTACGCGCTATACTATCTTCGACGTTAGGAGAAGATAGTATATTCTCCTTCTCCTTTTCCTTTTCTTTGGTATGTTTGGTATCGTCTGGTATACCAGATGTACCATCGTATACGGTGGTATCCCACCGTTTGCGGATGTTTTCCTGCTGCTTTTTGCAGAAATCGCTGTATTTCTTGGTGTCTCTGTCTATCTGCTCCCGAATCGTCGGCCAAACAAACCGCTCGTTCCCACGGAGATCAGGCTCTGCGCCCGTCATGCTGTAGGTTAGGCATGCTGTGAACAAACGCCCGCGCTCCGCGTCGTTGAGGGGTTCAACCGATTTTAAGTAGCTGTGATAGAGGCACACATACTCACGCGCCATAGGCTACACCCGCTTACTCTACGCCGGCAAAGAAATCATCGGCATCGCTGGGGGCCGGTGCAGCGTCCGGCATGGGGGTCTTGCCAGAGGTCTGCTGGGGTGTGGGGGCATCTGCCTCAGGCACCTCGTTGAAGGTCGCCTCTACCGGCTCAGCATAGCCGCGCTCCTCGGCGGTGTACAAGGCACCCAACCGCGCGGGGAACGCCTCACGCAAGGCCTGCACCAGCGCCACCTTGCGGATCATCGTGGCAGGCTTGCCGCTCCACTGGCCATTGGGGCTACCATCCGATTTGCGGCCGGTATACTCGGTCATGCTGACCTCGGCAGTACTGGGGTAAAGGCGGTCTTTGCGGTAGACCTTGGCCCAGCCGCCCAGCAGCTGTTCATTTTCCAGCACAAGGCAGCCTTCGCGCCGCTCGATTTGGCCGTCCGCGGTCTCAACAATGACACCGGCCTGTTCGCCGTTATAGTTCGGGTCGGCATCGGCCCGCTTTTGGAAGGTCTCTTTGCCGACCACCATCGTGGCGGGCGAGCTGCCATACTTGATGCAGTACGCCTCGCGCAGCCAGGGGTTCAGGCTATTGTATTTGCACAGGTTGATGAACATCACGACCTCCTGGTCGGTGATGCGCTCGGCGTTGCCGCTGACCAGATAGTTCTTCACAGTGGCAGGTGTCAGTTTGACTTCTACCCCGTTGGCGGTAAAGGTGCAGGGCTGTTCCGAGGTTGTCTTTGCCTTTTTCACAAGGGCGTTTCCATATTGTGCCATAGCGAGTTCTCCTTATTTTTCTTGTGTGGCCGGTACGCGGCCAAATTTGATATGGTTTTCAACCAAAAATTTCTTTAGGCTGTTCAAAACTGCTTTGTCGGTGTAGTAAACGCGGAAGTCCATGTACAATTCAACCGTGTCAGCGGCTTCTGCTGTGCTCTCGACGGCAGCAGGTGGTGCAGGGGGCGTCTCCCCTGTCAGCTGGTGCCGCAGCCCGGCCAACTGTTCCGGTGCTACAGGTCGGGCGGCTTCCTGTTGTCGGATGTGTTCCAGCTGCTGGTGCTTGCGGATGGCGGCGCTCAGGCTCAACCCATCATTCAGGTACACATCCAGGCAAGCGGGGGCATCTTGTCCACAGCTCTGGCGGATGGTCTCCATGCTCTCATGGATACGCTGCACGGTGGCTTCCAGTTCCATGCGGATGGCATCTATACTGTAGGTTTTGTTTAGCCACTTGGGGTTCCAGACAGCGGCGGGCGGTACCATGGCAACCAACTCACCGGCGATGGATTGGTAGATCTCGATAATGGTGCCGCGCTTGCGTTCCTTTTCAACACCCTCAAATTCCTTGACCTGTGCATCGATAGCCTTTGACGCGGCGGCGATCATACCCTCGACCTCTTTGCACTGGCGTTCAAAATTCTCATAGGGGGCCAGATACTGGGCCTTTACCTCCCGGCGCTTGGCAGCCAGCACATCGGCCAGCTTATTGAGCGCTGCGCGGTCTGCCTTGGCACCACCGATCGTTTCGGGTGTGTAGGCCCGGTCTTTATATTGGGCAAGGCTGGCTTCAACCTCGGCCTTGACTTCCTCGTAGTTCCACGCTACGGCGGGCAACGGCTGCTCCCCCGGCGCGGAGAAAATCATCTGTACCATAACAGGTTCCTTCCTTTTATATAGAGGGCAGGATCAGGTCGGGCAGTGTGTCACTCTGCACATAGCCCCAAAACGCGATCTCAGCCTGCAGCAAATAGTTCAGATCATCCAGCAGGTCAGTCCGCTCAAAACGATAGCAGCGGGTCTCAGCGCGGCTGCCGTCACGGTAAAATCGCTTGAACCGGCAGTTCAGCACGGCAAAATCCCATCCGGTGGCCAACAGCTGGTGCAGGATTTGGACGTAGTAGTTGTCCGGTACACGGCCCTGGCGGTGGCCGGCTTCATCGGTGTAGGTCCACTTTTCCATCTGCATGCTGCGCAAAATCTCTGTGGTTTTACCCTCGTAGATGCCCCGGCGGCCATCTTTGTCCAGTAGACGCCCGTCCAGTGTGGCAAATAGCCACGGATACTGCGGATGACGTACCATGTCAAAAGCACCGCCGTACTGGACGGTATATTCCGGGTGGTCTAGGGCGAACAGCTCCCGGATGGGGGCCTCTGCCTCGTGCCCATACCGCACACAGGCTTTGCCGCTGATGTCCTCCGGCTGGCGACGCTGCGTTTTGTAGTACCATAGCTGCTGATTAGTCATGTAGGGATTTTTGCCGATGATGGCACTGGCCTCACTGGCACCAATGCCGCAAAGGCGCTGTTGTAGCCATTCGGCCTCATTGGTGGGCTGTGCAAGGCCCGTGTCGATGTGCTCAACCATGGGCGATCGCCTCGTCCAGATCTTCCAGCATCGCGGTGGCGCGGCCAAGGTAGTAGCAGACGTCCATCATGCTGCGCTGCGCCTGCTCGCTGGTGGAATGCAGGGTGCCAAGTTTTTGCACGGCCATAAATACAGCAGCTTTGGCTCGGCTGAGCTGCTCTTGTTGGCGGCGGCAGCGCTCTTTCTCGGGCGTGGTGAACTGCCCGTTCCGCGGGTTACGCATGGGGCGTCACCTCCCCTGCCAATGCCAGCATGTCAGCGCATTCGCCCTCGCCGCAGGCGGCAGCCCCGGCCATTATGCGGATGCGGTTCAGCTGTTCGATCTCGGTCATGCTTTTGTTGTGCAGAATGTCCTGCACGGTGCGGTAAAACTCGAGGAGCTTGTCCGGCGCGTTGGTGCGGAATGCCTCGCGCATTACATACGGTGTCATTGCAGCATCCCCTCCATCTCGCACAGGGTAAACCATGCGCCGCAGACCCAGTTCAGGGCGGCGATGGCACCGATCAGCGTCAGCACGGCCGAGACGGTGGCCGTGGGCAAGGCTGCCAGCGCGGCCAGCCCCAGCAGGGCCAGCATCACCGCGCAGGTCTTGCAAAAGACCTTGCCAAAACGCACGGCATGCAGTAAAATATGGTTGTGGATTTGCGTGAGTTCACATCTCTGGCCGTTCGGGTGCGCCAACACCCGTGCGGCCTCTTTGTTTGTGGGCATAATGTTTCTCCTTTCGTGGTTCAGCAAATCAGGCTTGCGATCTGCTCGACGGTCATGCTGTTGAAACTGCCGTAGTGTCGATATACCCAGGCGCGGCTGCGGCCCAGGATCTTTGCAACCTTGGTCGGGCCAAACAGCAGTTCGCCGGGGAACAGTTCGGTGGCGCGGGCGCGTACGCTGGACAGTGTGTCGTGGTACAAAGGCTTTTCGCGGGGCATGTGGAATCCTCCTTGTGATTTGTATTTCTGCCGTGGTAGAATAGGGGCAGAAAGGATGTTGATTGAAATGGAAGTTTCAACTGTAAATACATTTATTACGGCTTTCTCAGCCATTTTAGTTGCATGGATAGGATTTCAAGCTAAGAAATATGTAGACCAATCCATCTTGCCGCAAAGAAGCATTCAGACAAAAACACTTTTGGAAGTCCTTGTGCCGCTTTTGAATACCCTTAACAATTTGAACAGATATACTTGGCCGGAGCAGGAAAAAATCATTTTAGAACTTTTCAACGGTAAGCAAGTATTAATTCCCCCGGTACTGGCGGAGGAGATGCAGCATGTCCTTTCTGCGGATGATGACGAACGCGATGAAATCATGCAGAATCTGTACAAGATAACTGATGCCTACGCAAACTGGTACAGGAAGAAATTGGGGTATCCATACGATGATTCAAAGATTGATAAGAGATATACAGCAACTACGGCGCGAAACGAAAAAATAAAGGGGTGGGTCGCGCTGATTGTTGATATGGTGTGGTTCCTCTGTGGATTGTACACACTCCTGATGGAGGTGTATTGGAACGCAACGAATACAGAGGCGCAACTCACGGTTTGGAATGCAGTGCCGATAGTCGTAGGCGTTTTTGGTTTGCCCTTTGCGTTGATCAATGCAGCAAAATGGTCGAAAGAATAAACCAAGTGCCAACGAAAGCCAAACCCATCAAAACGGCCCAATAGAAATCACCCATACTGTTCACCTCCTTTTTGCGTTGGTAGTCCGAAGCATGGGACGGGTGGGGTGGTATAATGGGGTCAGTGGGTAATCAGGTCATCAACTTTGCAACCAAAATGCTCGGCAATTTTGATTGCCGTTGCCAGCGTGGGGCCGCCGCCATTTTTCCAGCGGTTTGCATTGCCCTTACTAAGGCCTAGCGATTCGATGACCGATGTGGCACTTTCACCATTCTTGACACAGAGATTTGTGAAAGTCTCCCAAAAGTTCAAAAAAATGCACCTCTCTTTCGATTTTCTATTGACGAAAGTGCACTTTTGTAGTAGTATGAAGTTGCCGACAACATAGCTACAACGCAGTGCCTTATCGCTACAAATGCATTATAAGGCATTTAAGTGCACTTTGCAAGACTTTTAATGCACTTTTCTGCACTTCTGCGTTTTGCACAATTAGTGGAGGTGCATTTTAGTGTTTTTTGACAAATTGCAGGCCCTATGCGACGAAAAAGGCATTGCTATGTCTGCTCTGCTGGACCAGGTGGGCATGAGCCGTGGCAATATGGCTCGCTGGAAAGAGGGCCTAACCCCGAAGCCTGCAACGCAAATTAAGCTGGCGGAAGCTCTTGGAGTTGACCGCAGTCGCCTACTGGAAGAGCAGCCTAAAGCGGCAAAGCCTGCTTCCCACGATATACTAGATGATGTAGACGTCGCCTTTTACGGCGATTACAAGGAATTGTCCGAAGATGACAAGGCTGTCCTGCGTGACATGGTCAAGGTAATGCGGGCACGCAGGGCAAAGAAAAATCAGGAGGATTAAAAACCAGTGTTCTGCCTGTCTGAGTTTTACGGATATTGCAAACAGAATGATGTAGATATTATGCCGTTTGCAGCGCTGCCGCGTCCGGCTTGTACGGTCCGCGATGGGCGCTACTATGCCGTGGTACTCAACTTTAAGCGGCTGCACACGGTCCGCCAAATGCGCACGGCCATGCTACACGAATCCGGCCATCTGCACACTGGGGCGCTGCACAAAGTAGACAGCCCCTTTCAACTGGTGGCTCAGAACGAGCATCGCGCCGATGCAGATTCTTTCCGCCGCTGCTTGCCAGCCGAGGAGATCCGCCAGGCCATGCGCCAGGGCTATACCGAACTCTGGCAGTTGGCCGACTACTTCGACCTGGACGAGGATTACATAAAAAAGGCCCTGCACTACTGGACAGAGTGCAGGGGCGTGGACTTTAATCAATAGAGTGGTAGTTTCCAAAATGGAAATTACCACCTTATATGAGGAACATTTAACCTCAGCAAACCGCAGGGAGACGCAGGGAACCGCAAAAAAGCACCGTAACCTATTGACAATTCCGCGAGGTCTGGCATATAATAATGGCATGATACAGACCTCGCCACGCCTCTCAACGATGCGTACCATGGCGGGGTCGTATTTTTTTAGGTGAAACTATGAAGGAACTGAAAAAGCATCTTTCTTTAACAGGACAGGTTGACCTTTTGATGTCGCGCGGCTTAATTGTGCGTGACAAGCAAGCGGCTATGCATGTGCTGTCCAATATCAATTATTACCGGTTTACCGGCTATTTGCATGGATTTAAGGTCAAGCAGACGGGAAAATATAGAGAGGGAACCACATTTGAGGAGATCCATTCTCTGTATTCGTTCGATCAGCGCTTTACCCGCATTTTGATGTTTGCGTTGGAGGACATTGAGGAAACGCTGAAAACAAGGCTCTCTTACACATTGACGCAAGCATTCCCAGAAGACCCACTGATTTATCTGCAGCCCAAGATTTACCGCAATGGTGAGGATTTTACACGATTTCAAGCTTACTTTGCAAAAGAAGTAGACAACAACAAGAAACTGCCGTTCATCAAACATCATATTGACCAATACGGCGGGCAGCTCCCTATGTGGGTGGCGGTAGAAATCATGACCATGGGAAATATCCATGCATTGTACAAAAATTTGCAAGCTCCTTACCAAAAGGAGATTGCAGCTACATACAAAACCGGCGTTGTGCAACTGTCAAGCTGGATTCAGAACCTTACCTACACGCGAAATCATCTTGCCCATTACATGCGCATCTACGACTTTAATTTTGGCCGTACACCTGCACAATGTAACAAGCATCATAAATACACAAAGACGACCGGCAAAATTTTTGACCAGATCTACGTGATGTCCTTTATGTATTCGGATGCCATGGAATGGAATAACTATATCCTCCCGGAAATAGAGGAACTGCTCCAGCGATACAGCGTTTTTGTAAAGCTGGATGCGCTGGGCTTTCCGCCGAACTGGAAAGAAATCCTTACAAAAAGAAAAAACGCCCCATGACGGCAATCATGGAGCGTTTTGATAGATCAGCTTGCCCACATGGTGGTACAGCACGACCCAACCATTCGTATTGTACCACCTTCGGGCAGGCTTGTCAAAGTGTACCCTGAAGGAGGTAAAATATGCGTCGCAAAATCACAGCAGGGCTTATCCTGCGCAAGGATGGCCGCTACCAACGCAATGAACTGATCGGCGACAAACGGCGGACTTTCACCGCCAAGGACCCGGCCAAGGTGTGGGCCGACATCCAGAAAGCCCAGGAAGAATACGAGGAGCAGGAGCGCCAGCGTATCATTACCCGCGATTCTGGGCCGCTGTTCTCTGTCGTGTCAGACGAGTACCAGGCAATTGTGGAAAAGATGAAAGAGGGTACCCGGCGCAGCTACATGCCCAATATCCGCCGCGCCCGGGAGGCTCTGGGTGAGTACCGCATGCGGGAGATCCAGCCCTACATGATCGCCGAGTTCCTGCGCTCCCCTGTTTTCGAGGGCTGTTCCGCTTCGACCGTCAGCAACCAGAAAACTGTCATCAACAACATCTACCAGTTCTGGATCGATAGTCCCAAGTGGCGCGGTGACTGCAACCCTGCAGTGCAGACCCGGATGCCCCGCGGCCTGCCCCGCAGCAAGCGTCCACCGCCTACCGAGGAGCAAGTGCAGATCGTCAAGGATCACTACCTGGACCCGGATGCGCTGCTGCCGGTAGCGTACCTTTGCACGGGAGAGCGCCGCGGCGAGATGCTGGGCATCCAGCTGAAGGACATCGACTTTAAAAAGCGGGTCATCCACATCTACAAATCCGTGGAGCACATTAACAACGCGCCACACATGCGAGACTACACCAAGACCCCCGCAGGCATCCGCAAAGTTCCCCTGCTCTCCATGCTGGCCGAGGCATTGGAGCCAATCCGCCACCTGCCGCCGGACACCTACATCATCGGGTTGGACACCAAGCCAATCACACTGAAAAAATACGAAACGATGTGGCAGCGCTTCTGGCGCAAGTACGGCGTGGGCGAGGAAGTTGTTCACACCAAGCGCGTGTACCGACGCGGTCGCAGCGAGGTTGTGAAGTACAGCACTTGGCGCGTCCCTGTCTGCGGTCACCAGTTCCGCCATGAGTACGTCTGCATGCTGGCCATGGCTGGTGTGCCGGAGGAAATTGCAATACAGCTGGTGGGTCACGCCAATGCAAAGATGATCCACGAGGTCTACATGGCCCTCAAGCCCCAAATGCTGGAAGATGCTCGCAAGCGCCTGGATGCGTTACTGTAAATGCGCCGCATGATACAATTTTGAAAGTCCGAATTATAACACAATAAAAAAGAAAAATAAACGCTTTTCGGGTGCAATTGCCTTATACACAGCGGTGATACGGTCAAAAAATAGGCTTCGAGACTCGTATCCCGCTCCAAATTAAGAAAGAGGCTTACCCGGAAGGGAGCCTCTTTTCTTTTTTACAAAGAAGGAAATATTATGTTAGACGCTTTTCCAATTTATCACTGGTTTCACAATGGCAACCCCTACTCGGGGGCGGAGCAAGGGATGCGGTATGTCATTACGCCGGGCAAAAAGGCCGACCCGGCGGATGAGAGCGGCAAGCGAAAGATCGAGTTTTTGACCGTTACGGTCTGGCCCGGGCCGTGGAGCGTTGAGCACACCGCCGAGGAAAAGATACGATCCGCTGAGTTTGAGGGCAGCCAGGCGGGGCTGGATGCTGCCGTGGCCTGGCTGCATGAGTGCTACAAGGGTGATATGCCCCGCTGGACGAACATCCCGTCCATTTTGGACTGCGAGCCGGATCGCTGACGGTCCGGCACAATAGAAAGAGAAAAAGCTTATGGTACAGGTTGATTTAATAACCGGCTTTTTAGGCGCAGGAAAAACAACGTTTCTGCGCAAATATGTGCACTGGCTCAATGCCCGCGGGCAGCGCGTCTGCATTTTGGAAAATGACTTCGGCGCGGTGAATGTCGACGTAATGCTGCTGCAGGATCTGCTGGGCGACAATTGCGACATCGAGACCATCAGCGGCGGCTGCGATTGCGACACCCACCAGCGCCGGATGCGCACCAAGCTGATCTCGCTGGCGATGCAGGGCTTTGACCGCGTACTGGTGGAACCCAGCGGCATTTTCGACGTGGACGAGTTCTATGACGTGCTGCGGGACGAGCCACTGGACCGCTGGTACACGCTTGGCAATGTTATTGCCATTGTGGACGCGCTGCTGGAAACGCAGCTCAGCCCCCAAGGCGAGTATCTGCTGGCCAGCGAAGCCGCCAGCGCGGGCATGGTGCTGATGAGCCGTTACCAGCTGGCCGCCCCCGGCCAAGCTGAGGCAACACTGGCGCATTTGAACCGTGCGCTGGAAGCCTGCCACTGCGCTCGCCGCTTTGCTGCGGACACCGATGCGTTGTGCAAGCCCTGGGACGCCCTGACCGACGCCGATATGCAGCGGCTGGACAGCTGCGGCCACTGTCAAGCCAGCTACGTCAAGCTGCATTTTGACGAGCACAAGGCGTTCACGTCGCTGTATTTCATGGAGCTGCACCTTACGCTGCCCCAGCTGCAGGATGCCGCCCGGGCACTGTTTGCTGATCCGGCCTGCGGGCATATTTTGCGCATCAAGGGCTTTTTGCAGACCGTTGACGGCTGGTGCGAACTGAATGCCACCCGCGACACGATGCACGTAGAGGCTATTCCCGATGGGCAGGAAGTGCTTATCATTATTGGTGAGGAACTGGACCGCTCGGCCATCGAAGCGCATATTGGACAGAAAACTGCCGACCAGGAGTGATTTTTGTTTGCACCTTATCGGCCCTGCCTACCTTACGGCAGGGCCTTTTATAATGGCAGGCCGCCGTTAGGCCTTCCTTTTGGGGCTCCAAAAGGAACACATAAAAGCAAAATGCTGTTTGAACGAGAAACCGGCCGCAAGGTGGCCGGTGAGGGAAGTCTCAAGCCGCAAGCGTAGGAAAATCACTTATCAAACGCATTCGTCCCATAATACCAGCGGTCCACAAAAATTTCCACGACCAACGGTAATATAACAGCCATCAACAACACCCATAGGGCCACCAGGGTGCTGGCAAGGTCGTCGGTAATCACGGTCAGGGCGCGGTGTAAAATTTTACCGGCAAACACCGGCATTGGGGTGCCAAACACCTGCAGCAGGTACCCCCAGAATTCCCCCAAACTAAACGCCCCCAAATAATCGCAGGGCAGTGTGGGGTTGCGGGTGTACACGCGGCGGCGCTGGTCGGCGTTGCGCCATAGCAGCTCCTTCTGCTTGATGTACCCCAAAACACCCATAATCAGCACGGCCATCCAGTAGGTGCCGCTGGCTTCGGTCCAGGTCATAGGCCGGCCCCCTTTCTGTTTAGGACCATTCTACCCTGCATGTCGAAATTTGTCAATCTGGCGGCCGGGCAGTTGCAATTTTGCTACAATATGGTATACTGATAAAATATGCAAATTTAACTGCCAACTATGAAAAAAAGGAGTTTTTATGCTGATCCCTGTACTGCTGTTTATTGTCGGGCTGCTGTTTCTCATTAAAGGCGGCGACTGGTTCGTGGACGGCGCATCGGCGCTGGCGCGGCGGTTCCATCTGCCCGAACTGCTGATTGGAGCCACAGTGGTGTCCATCGGCACTACCCTGCCCGAGGTCATGGTCTCCACGATGTCGGCGCTGTCCGGCCACGGCGAGATCGCTTACGGCAACGCCATCGGTTCGGTCATCTGCAATGCGGCGCTGATCGCGGCTATCACCATTGCGGTGCGCCCGGGTAAAGTGGACCCCAAAACGCTGAAGATGCCGGTGCTGTTCTTCTTTGCGGCGGCGGCCATCTACTGCGTGGCGGCTTACGGCTTCGGCAAGTTCACCCGTCCCATGGGCTTTATCATGCTGGCGATGTTCGTGGCCTACATGGCGGCCAACATCCACCAGATGAAGAACGCCCCCGCAGAGGAGCATGAAGAGGAAGAAGAGACCATGCCCCTGCCCCGTATGCTGATGCTGCTGGTGCTGGGCGCGGTGCTGATCGCCATGGGCGCCAACCTGCTGGTGGACAACGGCACCCTGATCGCCCAGGCTTTGGGCGTGCCCGAGAGTGTTATCGCGCTGACCTTTGTGGCGCTGGGCACGTCCCTGCCGGAGCTGGTCACGGCCATTACCTCGCTCATCAAGGGCCACAGCGACCTGTCGCTGGGCAATGTGGTCGGCGCCAACGTGTTCAACCTGGTGCTGGTCAGCGGCGTGTCGGTCGCGCTGGCCCCCTTCACGGTGCCACAGAGCGCCACGATCTTCGGCATGAACTCCAGCCTGGTGCTGGAAATCCCCGCTATGATTGCGGTTATGGTACTGTTGACCGCGCCGGCCTTGGTTAAGGGAAAGCTTAGCCGTGTGCAGGGTGTGGCGCTGCTGGTAATTTACGCAGTGTTCTGCGGGATTCAGTTTACGCTTTGATTTTAATATGTTGCTTTGCGGGCGTCACCACCATGCGGTGACGTCCTTTTTTCGTGGCATCTTATCCAAGGCCTACCTTTTTTGTGACCAAAAGAGTACGTATAGCGGCTAGAAGCCGTTAAAAAAGGGGGACACCGCATGGTGGTGTCCCCCGCCGGCCGCAAAAAGCCAATCAAAAATTATTTTTTCTTACTCTCCCAGTAATCCTTCACCGTTTCGCACAGCAGCGCGTGGTCCTTCAAATGCGGCAAACCGGAAATAATCGCCGCACCGCGGAACTCGCCGTTGACGTACAGCGGGAAGCCGCCGCCGCAGAAGGCGTAGTGCTCCTCGTCATGCTGCCAGGGGGCCTTGGCACCGTACAGCTCCCGCTCCACGGCGGCGCGCAGGCTGGTGGTGCCGGTCAGCTGCACAGTGCGCTGCTTCTTGTCCATCCAGTTGTTGTTGGTGGCGTCGGTGCCCGGCAGGAAGGACTGATACAAAATCATGCCATCCAGCACAATGCGCACCGCAATCGGCTTGGGAGCCTTCTCCCCCGCCGCACGCAGGGCACTGCCCAGGGCGTAGGCATCGTTAAAATCAAAGCTGTCAAACCGCACGGTGTTTTCCAGTTCGGTCAGTTCCTTTAAAAGAGCTTCATCATACATACAAAACAACTCCTTTTGCGGCAGCGCGGGCCGCCGTACAAATTTTCTCCGCCATTACTATAGCACAAGCGCCGCCAAAATGCGAGAGCAAAAATATACAAAAAGCCGCCCCAGCCTACTAACTGGGGCGGCAAATTTTTGCTGCTTAAATCAAAGCTGCGTCAGGCCTTAAGAAAGGAACCACTCGGGGCCAAGGCCGGTGACCGTAAAGGCGGTCAGGATGTACAGCAGAATGGAGCAGATGTAAGCAAACGGGATGGACAGCTTCAGGTAGTCGCGAGACTCGACCTTGGTGTAAGCCAGGCCCCAGGCGATCCAGCTCTGGGTGATGCAGGAACCAACGTTGACGGTGGTTGCCGGGATGGTGAACACGCAGAACAGGAACGGCACGCTGAAGTGACCAACGGCGGACAGCACACCCAGGGTGGCAGCGCCGCAGCCGTACAGGGTCAGGGGACCACGGAAGAAGCCCAGGATAGACAGGGCTGCAAACAGGGCGCAGACCACATACTCATTGGTGGGCATGATGCCGCCCAGAACTTCCTTGAAGTATGGGGAAGCGTAAGAAGCGCAGGTGTTGAACATGGGCAGGGTCAGCAGGAAGCCAACCAGCGGAGCGGTGTCGACCACGCCGTCATAGTACAGCTTGTTGACCAGCTGGCAGTTCTCTTTGAAAGATTTGTTCATCTTGCCGCAGAGGAACAGGGCAGCGAAACCAGCGATGACGAAGCCGCCGATAACGGAGAAGTCGAGCCAGATCTTCAGAACGACGGGAACGATGGGCAGGATCAGGGCGATCAGCGGGGCATCGGTCTGGGTGTTCTTCGGGGTAGCCTGGGCAGCCCAGGCGTGGCTCTTCTTGCCGATCTTCAGGTAGATACCGGTCAGCACGGAGACAACCACGACGCTGATGATCAGCGCATAGATGCCCCAGTGAGAGGTGTACCAGCTGAAGGAAAACTCAGGCATCTCATCAGAAGCGCAGATGAAGGCGCGCAGCTGAGAGAACTGCAGGACGGGGTTCAGGTACATACCAGCGGAGACCGAACCCATGAAGGTGAACATGGCGATTGCCTTGGGGATGCCCAGGGACATCAGGATGGGCAGGACGATAACGCCGATGGCGATAACGGGGCCGGCGCCCATCATGGCGGTGAAGATGAAGGCAGTCACAACGTTCAGCAGAACGATGGTGATTATGGGACGGTCGCCGCCCAGCTCAACAGTCTTACGGATCAGGGTGGAGGCGATGCCGGTCTCCATCAGGACGCGGCCAAACCAGGCGCCCCAGCAGACGTTGACCAGCGTGGTGCCCCAGCCTTCGGGGGCGGACTGGTAGATCTTGTTCAGGATTGAAACCAGCGTAGTGCCGGAGTCACCGCCGAACTGCAGGATGGGGTTCTCTGCAATAAATGTGGGAGATGCGACCAGAGTGCCCAGCAGAGAAAGGGCAGTCCAGACGATGGAGATGATCAGGAAGCCGATCATCAGGTTGTGACCTTTTACGCAGTAGTAGGCCAGGCCGAAAAAGGTCAGGACGAGGATAATGCCAATCACAAATTCCATAAAAAAATTCCTCCTTCTCATGGTAGTCGCTTACAAAGGTGCGTAAGCGCAATGTGATTGAAAGATCGTGCTAAGTATAGCAGATTTTGTGCAAAATAGCAATAATATATTTCAAGAAAATAGAAAAAGTTTGAAATAATCGTTAACAAACGATGTATCGCTCATTCTTTGTCCATGGTGAAAAAGTTATGAAGTACGATAGATTACCCTGCAGTTTGTAGGGATTAACCCAACCTTTATGCAATCCGCACAACTTAGCACTGCACGGGTTTTACGCTCGAAAAAGAATTTTGTCGGAATATTTGTTTTTTGGGAAATGGCGTGTTACACTATATTTAATATAGGTGGGGGGGGTGCTGCTCCGGCCTGCAGGTGCTGGACAGCGTGCTAAAGCAGGCCGACACCGCCATGTACGAGCAGAAAAAGCTGCACAAGCGCCTGCGCAGCGAGTGAGGTGCCGCCATGACTTACGTAGTAAAACGCATAGACGAACAGATGTACGGCTGCGAGGAACCCGCCCCGGGGGCGGAGGCTTTGGTCGATGTGACCCTGGTGGCACCCGACGGGGTGAAGCGGGTACTCCCCTACCCCGATGCCGCTTTGGCCGCCGCGGATATTAACGAAGGGGATACGGCGGTTTTAACTGCTGATGGGTTGCTGAAAAAAGTATAATAGCATGCAGTGTGAAAGAGGGACCACCTTGCGGTCCCTCTTTTCTTATAAAAAAGCCCTGCCGCAAAGTAGGCGGGGCCGAAGCACCGAAACAAAAAATCAAGCAAATCTCCTGGTCGGTCTATACCACACCCCAGTGCAATCAAAATCAACAGCGCGGTAAACGACAAACTGATCGGATACACCAGCATGATAGTTTGGAAGGTGCGGCTGCAGGGGGAGACGAGGTACACCTATGCCCACCACGGCCAGGCCGCCGCATGGAACAGCTGCTCCAGCACAGCGGTAGCCGCCACAGGCAGTGCAAACAGCGGCAGCTTGTTCCGAATCGACCCGTTCAGCATGTCGATCTTGTTTTCTTAATGCTTTTGAAATAGCTGTGTTGTTTTTGACCCTTCCGTTCCGTTATCCGTGTAGTTCCAAAACCGAGATCTCCCCCATTGGTACCTCGGTGCCGTCAGCCATAATCAGCAGTCCCTCAAACTCTGCCATCTTCTTTACCACGCCGGTCACGGTGCAGTAGGCACCGCCTGCCTTGCGGGTGTCGGGCACAAAATAGCAGACTTCCACGGTAGGATGCTCTTTTTTGGTCAGTGCATCCCGCACGGTTTGCAGCGTTTCGTCCAGTGCAGCCTGCTCGTACTCGTCCAGGGTGATGCGCTGGTCGGTCAGGCGGGCGGTCTCCCGCAGGGCGGCGTCCAGCCCGGTCAGCGCTGCAAAGGGCGAAAACTGCGCCGCGCGGTCGGCCCGAGCCATCGGTGCGTGCTTCTGCGAGACATGATGCGGCAGGTTGATAATGTCGTCATAGCGGTGGGTCATGCTTTGTGCCCTCCGATCTGTGCGTTGCGCTCCATGGCGGTGGCACCCTCCTGCAGGTCCATGCCCTTGATGATGGCATTTTTCCCGAACTTCTTTTTAATGGCCAGCATGGCTTGTTGGCGGCGGCGCTCCCGCTCCAGCTCCTTTTCCTCGGCGGCGGCCTGCTGCTGGGCGCTTTCGGTGATGGAGAAAAAGTCCAGCTGCTCGCAGCTGTCCTTCTCACGGGCGGCGTCTTCGTCCAGCACGCGGCAGGCCACCAGATTCACCCGCCGTACCAGCAGGCGCTTGTCTACAATGCGGTCAAAAAGCTCTGTCACAGCGTCCAAAATCGACCGCGTGGAGGACGTGTACTGCCTTAAATTCGTTGTACCGTGGGCATGCTTGGGGATCTGCCGCCCGTAGCGGTCGGTGGCAACAGGGCCATGGTAGGCCGCATTGCGGGTGGGGTCGGTCAGATTTTCCCGGTCGTAGCCCACGGTCAGCACCAGCTGGTTGGTCATCAGGTGTTTGTCCACCAGGTCCAGCGCCAGCTGGTCAGCCATTTCCCGCACGATGAGCCGTGCCTGGTCGGCGGGCGTAGCGCAGTGCAGTACCTGGCCGCTGCCGCAGCTGTTGGCGGCGGGCTTGTAGGCCTTGATGTCCGCAATGGTGCAGGGTTCCCAGCCCCAGGCGTGGTCGATGAGCAGCTCGGCGTTGACGCCGAATAGCCGGTAAAGCATCTCCTCGTTGTAAAAATCCTGCGGCCCGCCCAGCGAACACCGTGCTACGTCACCCATCGTGAACATATTGTGGGTCTCCAGCTTTTGGGCGATGCCCTTGCCCACCCGCCAAAAATCCGTCAACGGGGTGTGGTCCCACAGCAGGCGGCGGTAGCGCATCTCGTCCAGCGCGGCGATGCGCACGCCGTTTTCGTCCGGCTGGATGTGTTTGGCGCGGATGTCCATGGCGACCTTGGCCAGGTACAGGTTGGTGCCGATGCCCGCCGTGGCCGTGATGCCGGTGGTGGCCAAAATGTCCAAAATCATCTTGCGGGCAAATTCTTTCGACGTTAGGCCGTATAATTTCAAGTAGGCGGTGGCGTCCAGAAACACCTCGTCGATGGAGTAGCTGTGGATGTCCTCCGGCGCGACGTACTTTAAATAAACGTTGTAGATATGTGTACTTTGCTGGATGTAGTGGGCCATCTGGGGCGGCGCGATGATGTAGTCCAGCGCCCAATCCGGGTGGTCGGCCAGCTCCCGCGCGTCGCAGCTTTTGCCGGTAAAGGTGCGGTTGGGGGCGTTCAGGCGGCGCATAGCATTGACCTGCCCCACCTTTTGAATGACTTCAAACAGCCGAGCGCGGCCGGGGATGCCGTAGGCTTTCAGTGCCGGGGACACCGCCAGGCAGATGGTCTTTTCGGTGCGGGAGGGGTCCGCCACAACGAGGTTGGTTTGCAGGGGGTCCAGCCCGCGCTCCATACACTCCACCGAAGCGTAGAACGATTTCAAGTCGATGGCCATATAAATTCTCTGCGGCATGCGGCGCGCCCCCCTCTCCACTGGTTTGTATAGGTCTATTATATCGCACATCGCCCAAAAAGGCCAGAAACAAAATCAGGGAGAGAGCCGCCAGGCCCGCTCCCTGATTGGAGAATTGCTATTACACTCTCACCAACTCATACTCGGTGGTGCCAACGCCCAGGGCCTCGGCGGCCTCGATGGTATGGGCGCCGTGGCGGCTGTTGACGCGCTCCATAAAGTGGTCACGGCCAGGGTCGGCGCTGTGCTCGACCAGGTCCAGGCAGGCGCGGTCCAGCGCGACGGGGTCCAGGCAGGACAGGATGCCGATGTCGCCCATGCAGGGGTTCTCGGCCACGGCGCAGCAGTCACAGTCGACGGACAGGTTCTTCATCACGGCCACATAGGCAATCTTGCCGGCAAAGTGGTCGGCCACGGTGCTGGCGGCGTCGGCCATGGCCTCCAGGAAGGTATCCTGCGGGCAGATGTTCTCCCACAGCACGGCCTGATCCTTGACCTTGCCGCCGGAGTGGATGTAGGCCTTGCCGGCGCTGGAAGCACAGCCTATGGACAGCTGCTTCAGCGCGCCGCCGTAACCGCCCATGGGGTGTCCCTTAAAGTGGATCAAAACCAGCATGCTGTCGTAGTTTTCGATGTCCTTGCCCAGCAGGTTCTCGCTCAGGACCTTGCCATTCTTCACGGGCCAGACGACGTCCGGTCCTTCGGCATCCATGATGTCAACGTCGAACAGGTCGCTCCAGCCGTGTTTTTTCATCAGCTGTACGTGCTTGGGGGTCTCGTTGCGGGCACCGCCGTATGCGGTATTGCACTCGACCACGGTGCCGTGGACGGCGTCGATGACCGGCTTCATGAACTCAGGACGCAGGAAGTTCTGGTTGCCATCCTCGCCGCTGTGGACTTTAACGGCCACCTTGCCGGGCAGTTCCACGCCCAGCTGGCGGTACATCTTCAATACGGCCTCAGGGGTGATCTCCTTGGTGAAATAGACAGTAGACTTTGCCATAAAAGGTTTCCTCCTTTAAACTACATTATATCGATTGAAACCGCAGAGGCAGTTCCAAATCGCAATCAGCCAGCAACGCACCGTCGTGCAAAATTTCCTCGGCCGGGCCGTCGGCGGCAATGCGCCCTTCGTACAGCAGCACCACCCGGTCGCAGGTATCGTAGATAAAATCCAGATCGTGGGAGGCAATCAGCATCGCACAGGGCAGTCCCCGCAAAATTTCTATTAAGTTGCGCCGGTTTTTCGGGTCCAGCGCGGCGGACGGTTCGTCCATCAAGATCAGCTCTGGGTCCAGCGTCAGGATGCCTGCGATAGACGCAAGTTTCTTCTGCCCACCGGACAGCCGGTACACCGGCCGGTCGGCGCAATCCTCGATGTGCACCTGCTGCAAGGCGCGGTGGGTGCGGGCGGTCACTTCCTCGGTCGGGTAACCGTAGTTCTGCGCCGCAAAGGCGACGTCCGCCGCCACTGTGGGCATGAACAGCTGGCTGTCCGAATCCTGGAAAATGTACCCCACTTTCCGCCGGATAGATGCCAAATTTTCGCGCTGCATCGCAAGACCCGCCACTTCCAGCGTGCCCTGCTGCATGGGCAGAATACCCACCAGCAGCTTTAACAGTGTGGATTTGCCCACGCCGTTGCAGCCAACAAGGCCCACCCGCTGGCCGGACGCAATGTTCAGGTTTATATCCTGCAAGACCGGCACGGCGCTGTGGCCATCATAACAAAAAGTTAAGTCCTGCATCGTCAGGATAGACTCGGAATTTGCCATAATATTGTTCCCTTTTTTACAAAAGTCGTCCGGCCAGCTCAAACACCGGCACGGCGCGGAAAATGGCGCAGTAGAAAACCGTTACTGCCAAAAACAGCCAACCGCCGTGCTTTTTCTGCCCTGGCGGAAAAGATCCTGCAAAG
>OGXI01000703.1_pt1 | contig 29768 bp, 43 predicted proteins | sample 1576221 | NCBI WGS metagenome assembly OGXI01 (sample SAMEA3541523, study PRJEB24748) | human gut metagenome | biome: human gut; feature: human-associated habitat; material: faeces | place: China | collected 2012
AGCTAGCAAGATTACGAAAAAAATACATAATGGACCAAAATGCAATTCAAGAATATGGATATTGTAGAGGTATTGAAGAGGGCGTTGAAATCGGAAAGCGCGATGGAATTAAAATTGGAAAATACGAAAGTATGAAGGAAACAGCTAAGAAAATGTTAGCAAAAAAAATGCCAGTAGATGTAATAATAGAAATAACTGGATTATCAAGAGAAGAAATTGAAAAATTGTAAATTATTCAAAAAGTCAAATTCGGGTTTATTCTGAGTTTGACTTTTAACATATAAAACATAGGAGGGTTGTAATATAGAAGAACTTGAATATTGGATTTGGATTTCACAAATAAAAAATATGACTTTTGAAGTATTTGATTTATTATTAAAAAAGTACGAAAACATAAGAAATATATGGAATCTTAATGAAAAAGAGCTTAAATCAAATAGTTTTTTATCTGAAATATTACTATTAGAGCTGTGCAATGAATCATATAAAAGCAATTTAACTAAATATTTAAGATATATAAATAAAAATGATATAAAAATTATAGAATACACTGATAATAATTATCCGCAAAAATTAAATAATATACAAAATAAACCAATAGTGTTATATGCAAAAGGAAATCTAAAAAACATAAATAATGAATCTGTTGCAATTGTTGGCTCAAGAATGGCATCAATATATGGGAAAAAGAATTCGTATTATTTTTCATATGAATTAGCTAAACGAAATGTCAATATTGTTAGTGGTCTGGCAAAAGGAATAGATTCATATTCACATATAGGGGCATTAAAAGCCAAGGGAAAAACAATAGCAGTTATAGGATGCGGAATAGATAAAATATATCCAAAAGAAAACGAAAAATTATATCATGAAATTTTAAAAAATGATGGACTTATAATATCCGAATATATAGTTGGAACAAAACCAGAAAAAACAAATTTTCCAAGAAGAAATAGAATAATAAGTGGTATTTCAGATGCTGTAATTGTTGTAGAAGCAGGTGCCAAAAGTGGGTCATTAATAACAGCCAACTATGCAATAAACCAAGGCAAAGAAGTATGGGCAATACCAGGAAATATTAACTTAGCAAACTCTGCAGGAACTAACGAGTTAATAAAAGATGGTGCAAATGTTTTAACTAAATTAGGCGATATAATATGGTAGTTCTGGAAAAGGTTGTTAGTTAAGTTTAAAAAAGAAAATCGTAAATGGAAATGGTGATGGGTGTTATCAATCTGTGACTGAGATTAGTGTGTGATGTCAAAAAGAACCGTCCCCATTGACAACTTGTCGAATTATGTAGAAATTTGCAGATGAAAAAAGATTGACTTTGTATGAATTTGATATTAAAATTAGTACATAATAAAATTTTATTCAAAAAATTTAATTCTAAAAAATTTCCAAAGAAATTTAAAAAAATGTAGTAGGAGGTGACTTATTGAAACGAAAAACATTGAAGTCTTTGTTCAGTGTTATTATTAGTGTTATTGTAGTATGTTGTTTATTCATTTTTTTATATCTAAAAAATAAAAATTCCATTATTCAATCAAATCTAATAAAAGAGGCAGATAGTATTGTAAACGAAAATATTATTAATAGTGATGCTATTAATAAAAGTGACGAGCAAAAACAAATTGAGGAGTGTGAGGCTTTTTCAATTGAAAAAATATCTAGTGATAATAATGTTTTAGGAAAAATAAAAATTCCAGTAATAAATGTTGAAGCACCAATTAAAGAAGGCGTAACACAAGATGTATTAAAAGAATCTGTTGGACATTTTTGTGATAGTAGTTATTGGAATGGAAATGTTGTTCTTGCTTCTCATAACAGGGGTACATATGCACATTATTTTGAAAAGATAAATAAATTACAAATTAATGATGAAATCATTTATCAAACTAAATTAGGGACAAGAGTTTATATTGTAACTGAAATAAATCAAATATCTGAAAATGATTTGTCTGTTTTAGAAAAATCAAATAAAAATATTTTAACATTAATAACCTGTGTAAAAGATAAGAAAAATTTAAGATTATGTGTACAAGCATCAGAAAAAGTTTAATTTTTATTAAAATAATATACTAAAGAGCATTTTAATTACAAAAGAATTTTTGAAGAAATTATAAAAAAGTAATGTCGTAAATAGATGTTTACGAAATCCAAATATATAAATAGAAGAAAGAAGGAATGAGTTTATTTATGAAAAAAGTAAGGAAAATGTTGTTTAGTATAGTATTATTGGTATTGGCTATATTTCAAATATCTACACAAATGAAAAAAACAGAAGCTGCAACAGCAGGCGAAATACAGTATTTACAAAGAAATAACAAAGGTTTTTATTCAATACAAAAATGGAATGGGTCTGAATGGATATATGTTACATATAGTATAACATATTATACAGATAGCAATGGAGTAAAAAGAATAGCATATTGTATAGATCCAGATTTAAAAGGAATAGGTTGGATTAAAGGTGAGTATGCAGGATATGATGTAAAATTAAAAGAGCTATTATCAAATGAAAAATTATGGCGTGTATATACAAATGGATATCCATATAAAACACCAAGTCAAATGGGAGTTGAAACAGAAGATGATGCATACCTGGCAACAAAAATGGCGTCATATGCAATTCTTAGAGGTAATTCAATTGAAGAAATAAGACAACAATATAGAGCTGGAACAACAAAAGTCGAAAATGAAAGTTTAGAAGATATACAAAGAAGAGGTACAAAAGTAATTGATGCAATATGTAAATTAATTGATATTGGCTACAATGGAAGTGAAACAATAAAAAATAATAATATATTGCAAATATCAAAACAAAGTGAGTTATCAAAAGATTTAAATAAAGATGGTTATTATTCTGCAATTTTTAAAGTAAATTCAAAAGTAGAATGCAGGCAATATAATGTTTCTGAAATTACAGGGTTCCCAGAAGGAACATATATAGCAGATAAAACTGGTACTAATAAAACAGAATTTAATGGAAATGAAAGTTTTAAATTAATGATTCCAAAAGATAAAATAACAAATAGTATAGATGGCAATATAAAAATTGTAGGAAAGTGCAAAAATTACCCAATATATTATGCTGAATGTAATGTTGGAAACTATCAAAACTATATGCTATGTTGTGATATGTATAGCGATGATGTACAAGCAAGCTCTAATATAAATATTAATGCCAATAAATGTGGAATTCAAATAGAAAAAATAGATAAAGACACTAAATACCCTATAAAGGGTGTAAAGTTTTTAATTAAATATGAAAGCGGAGAAGAAATAGGAATATATGAAACAGATGAAAATGGAAAAATAAATATATCTAATTTAAAACCAGGGAATATATCAATTAAAGAAATAGAAACAAATAAAAATTATATATTATCACCAAATGAAACAAATATAAAATTAGAATATGACGAAATAAAAAATGTAAAAATAGAAAACGAAAAGAAAAAAGGTTCAATAAAAATAATAAAAGTTGACTCGAAAAACAATGAAATAAAATTAAAAGGTGTAAAATTCGAAATATACAATGAGCAAAATGAATTAATATCTTCATTAATAACAGATGAAAACGGCGAGGCAAAAATTGAAAATTTACCAATAGACACAAAGTATACAATAAAAGAAGTTGAAACAGCAAAAGATTATATATTATCAGAAGAGCCTATAAGAATAAAGCTAGAGGAAAATGAAATAAAAACAATTACATTTAAGAACAAAAAAATTGAGCAAGACAAAAAAGAAACATTACCAAGAACAGGTCAAACAGACACAAGCAATTATTTATTAGGAATTTCAATAGCTGGAACAATTTTAAATACACAAATATTAAGAAAAAAGAATACAAAAAATAAAAAGGATAATAATAAATAAAAAGAAGGTGAAAATATGTTTTTGGCAGGTTTAATGATTGGGTCTATAGTCGGCGGAGTATTTGCAATAATATTGCATTGTTTAGTAATAATGAGCAAGACAGAATAAAATTCAAAAGTCCAGGCACACAAACAAAAATATTAACATATATTTAAAATATAGGAAAGAAATATGGAGGTAAATGTATGTTAGTATTTTCTATCTCGGGATTTTTAACATTTTTACAAACCTCACTTTTTGTGATTGGCTACATATCTAAAAATAGTTTATTTCCAGAGCCATTAAATGCAGAAGAAGAAAAGATGTATTTACAAATGTTAGAAAACGGAGATAAAGAGGCAAGAACTATATTAATAGAGCGAAATTTAAGACTTGTAGCTCATGTATGCAAAAAATATAGCAATAACAATACAGACTTAGATGACTTAATATCAATAGGAACAATAGGCTTAATAAAGGGAATAGATAGTTTTAATTATAAAAAAGGTGTAAGACTTGCAACATATGTTTCTAGATGTATAGATAATGAAATATTAATGCATTTTAGAAGTGCAAAAAAATTAAATGCAGAAGTATATTTAGAAGACACTGTAGGAAAAGATAAAGATGATAATACTGTAAGTTTACAAGAAGTTTTAGAAAATAATGAAAGAAGTGTTGATGAAGAAGTTGATTTAAAATTTAAAATAAAAAAATTATATGCAAAAATGAAAACAGTTTTAAAAGATAGAGAATTCGGAATAATAACAATGCGATTTGGATTAGATGGAAAAAAGCCACGAACTCAAGAACAAATAGCAAAAATGCTAGGAATATCTCGTTCATATGTCTCAAGAATAGAAACAAAAGCGATAGGAAAACTGGCGAAAGAATTTAAAGAGTGAATTAATTGAAAAAGAAAAGATGCAAAAGGGAAAATTTGAATTAACTCAAATTTTCTCTTTTTTTTCAATTTGTGTCAATGGTGATCAATGGGTGTCAATGGGGACGGTTCTTTTTGACAACCATTGAAAGAGTTGATTTTGTTGAATTTGTTGGTGCTACAAATAATGAATTATTAGCACTTAAAAATAAAGAATTAGATGTAAAAACTTTATATAGTAAAATAGGCAGTGCTGTAACGGATTATAATAGAGAATCAGTTATATAAATAGTAATAATATAAACAAACCAGATTCTCTTTTTGAGAATCTGGTTGTTGCATGAGAAATAACATGAGAATTAATGAGTAAGATATTTCAACGGAACACTAAAGCAATTGTAATCGAAAGAAATACTTCCTTCAAATAATTCCGCATGTTTCGAGAATCTTTCAAACCAGTTACAAAATCCCATAGAATCATCATCCATAGAGATACGAAATGTTTTGTTAACCAAATCAACCTCACACAAGAAGATAAATGGATGTTTACCAAACAAAGAAATCTCAGTAATTCTCTTGTCAGGGGCTATTTCTACTCCATTGTAGTTAGAGAATGTAATGGTGGTCTGTGTAACATCAATTAATGCTAACCCCGCATTAATCATATCATTAATTTCTTTTTCGGGGATAGTATCCAATAATGTTTGCACGTTATTGAAAATTTCTTGTATTTTCTCTTCAGTTAAATTCACTCTTTTCTCATACTTTTTAGTGATTTCTGTAATAGTCATAAAAGCCTCCTGAAAATAAATATACTTTTGATTGTGGATATTCGGACAGGTGAAAACAACAAGAGGACTTGCAAAAAAGTTCTCACTATACATAGTATAACATATTTTATGTAAAATTGCAAATACTGACAATTTACATAAACAATATTATAATAATGCTACAATCTTTTTGAAACCGAAAAGAATTAAAAACTTGGAGGTCGTAATACCTCTAGTTAAAGAACATTTCAAAATTGCTTCAAAAACACTTTATTGTTTTTTGACCACCTGCTCCAAGTTACGTTTTACTGGAATCCCACAAAACAGCCTTTTTTGCTCTTGATAAAATCTCACAGATTTGATAATATATAGCAAATGGAGGATTTATTATGGAAGAAAAAACAAATGTGATGAGAATTTTAGAGCAGAAAAAAATAAAATATAATAGTTATTCATATGCAAGTACACAAGCCATAAGTGGAATGGAGGTAGCGACAGCTTTAAATCAAGACCCTAATTGTGTATTTAAAACACTAGTTACAGTTGGAACATCAAAAAAAAATTATGTTTTTTTGGTACCAGTAAATAAAGAACTTAATTTAAAAAAAGCTGCTAAAAGTGTTAATGAAAAAAAGGTCGAAATGATTAAATCAAAAAAGCTATTACCACTTACAGGATATATACATGGTGGATGCTCTCCAATAGGTATGAAAAAGCAGTTTAAAACAGTTATTAATACTACTGCACAAAATTTTGAAAAAATAATTTTTAGTGCTGGTAAAATAGGATATCAAGTTGAAATGAGTTTAGAAAATCTGCAAAAAGTAATAAATTTTACATTGGCAGATATAGTTGATTAAGAAAAGGTGATAAAAATGATATTAGTAAGTGGTTGTTTAGTAGGAATAAATTGTAAATACAGCGGTGGTAATAATTATGATGAAAGAATATTCAATTTAGTTAAAGAAAGAAAGGCAATTCCAGTATGTCCAGAACAATTAGGAGGCCTACCAACTCCAAGATTTGCATCAGAAATAAATGATGAAAAAGTAATAAACAAGAACAACGAAGATGTAACAGTAAAATATAAAAAGGGAGCTGAAGAAACATTAAATTTAGCAAAAAAGTTAGGTATAAAGCAAGCAATATTACAACCAAGAAGTCCGTCATGCGGAAAAGGAAAAATATATAGCGGAAAATTTGATGGAACATTAATAAATGGAAATGGTATAACAGCAGAATTGTTAATGAAAAATGGAATAGAAGTATTAATGCCAGATGAATATTTTAATTAAGATAAAAAAAGAAACAATTGTTAAATTTTATAACAATTGTTTCTTTTTTTTATATGGTGACCCCTACGGGAATCGAACCCATGATTGGTTTGGGTGTCTTTTTAGTTTCTCATAGATATTTGTAAATACTAATTTATCAATATTTTAATAAAAAGTTCTTTTTAGTCATTTTTACTTATAAAAAACCAAGTAGACAAAAAAGTAGACACGGCTATAGCAATTTATTTAATTTATTTACTGCATCAGATTTGGTTTTGGGTAATACATGTAAATATATTTGTGTTATAGTAATATCAGAGTGACCCATTAAATCTTGTACTGTTTTTAAATCAACACCTTTTGTCAATAGCATAGTAGCATAAGTATGTCGTAGAGAATGGAATTTTTTGTAAGGTATTTTATTATCAGTTAAAACTCTTTTCCAATTTCCAAAAAGAGTTTTAACTGAAAAGGGTTGTCCGTTGTTATCTTCAAAAACAAATGTTGTTGATTGATCCATGTTAGATAACATTTCTACAGTTTTACTAGGCAAATCAACTCTTCTTATTGAATTAATTGTTTTTGGGGTTTGTAACATAGTTCTTAATTCTTTATTTCCATCAGAATCAAAAACATATACTTTTTTAATACTTTCTTTAACTTCAAGATATTTTTCATCTAAATTAACATTTTCCCATTTTAGTGCAAGTAATTCACCCTGTCTTAATCCAGTTCCTAGAGCTAATAAAATAAGGTTTTCAAATTTGTTGCCTTTAAATGCTTTTTTTAGCTGTTTTATTTCTTCTTCATTAAAGTATTCAAATGCATCTTCTTTTTTTGCTCTAGATTGCTCCTTATTAGGAATGGACACATTAGAGCATGGATTTTTTAACATATATCCTTCATTTACTGCATATATAAAAAATGATTTCAATAACTTGTTTATTTTATTAATTTGAGAATATGTCTTGTCTTTTCCTAATTTATTATAATATTCTTGTATTTGCATGGATTTTAAAGTGTATAATTTAGCACCAGCAAGTTCAGAATTTTTTATATAATTTCTAAATATTCCTTCGTATGATTGAAATGATGAGGGCTTTAGTTCATTTAATTTTATATTAAACAGCCATTTATTCATTAATTCATATAGTGTTATATTTTCATAATTTGTAATTAGTCCACTTTTGAGATTATGCAAATATTCATTAACTTTTTTCTTGGCATCTTTTTCACCATCCCCGTAAAATACTTTTTTAATAGGAGTTCCATCAGCTTTATGCCCAATGGTTCTTGTAATTTTAAAGTATTGTTTTCCGTTCCTAGTGCAATTATAATTTTTAGCCATATTATTTTACGTCTCCTTTCAAATATAAAAATAAAGGTATTTAATATATACCTTTATCTTTTGTAAAAACTATTTAAATAAATCTTTTAAAAATTTAAGCGGATCAAATGTAGTTTTATGATATATTTTATTTTGTATAGCTCTTTTGGGATTTTTTATATATCCCATTCCTTTTTTTCCATATAGTGGGTTAACAGCTTTTTTCATTTTTCTTTTTAGTTTTCCAGTTGTTCTGGCTTTTACTCTTTTTTTTATACTTATTTTTCGTGGTCCAAATTTCATTTGTTAATCCTCCTTTTTTTCGTTTTTCTCTTGTTTATCTAATAGTGCTTCCATTGTGTTCTCAATTATCATTTTGTTTGTGTTATCCAATCTTTTGATATTTTTTATAAAAGCAATATCTTTTTCAGTCAAATTAAGTGTATTTTGAGGTGTTCTTTCATCTGTTCGGCACATTAAATAGTCCATAGTACAATTAAAAATTTCACATAATTTATATTTTATAGCATCATCTGGAAAATTTCTATTTACTTCATAATTTGCAATAGTAGAACGACTTACACCACATAATATTCCTAATTTTTCTTGAGATATATTCAGAGAAGTGCGTAAATATTTTAATCTATCTCCAAATTTCATAGATTTACACCCCTTTCTATATAACTAATATAGCACAAATTGACACAAAAGTAAACAATTATATGAAATAATGTAACATAATGTAACAATGAATAATGAATAATGAAAAAATAAAATTTTTTTCTAAAAAGTATTGACACAAAATGAAACAAATAATATAATGCAATTGTCAGAAAATGAAACGAGAGGAGGTAAAATTTATATGCCAAAAAATAATGCATTGATAAGCCTAAGATTAAAAAAAGGTTTATCACAACAAGAAGTTGCAGATAAAGCTGATATATCAAGAAGTTCTTATAGTTTCTATGAAAATGGAAAGAGGGTTCCAAATCTAAAAACTGCAATGAAAATTATGGAAGTTTTGCAACCAGATGATTGTAAAGAAATGGTAAATCCGTTTAAATATTTGGTTTAATTTTTTTTGACCTAGATTGTCACAAAAAGAAACAAGAAAGGATGTTGAATAAATATGATACCAAAATACATAAGTGCAGAAGAATATGCCAGACAATCTGGAATGGGAGTTGAAGAAGTAAAAAGGCAATGTAGAATTGGAAAAATAGAATGTTTAAGAACAGAAAAAGGATATTATAAAATACCAGTTTATGATAACGACGCTGTTTCGATAGAAGATTACAACAAAGTAAAAGATGAAAACACCAAGCTAAAAACAATATTACAGCAATTTAATACAACAATTAACACATTAGTTTAATTGGAGGGAGGTGAGCAATATGCAGGAGCTAAAAATGCTTTTAGGAAATGCGATGATGTTATTCTTTTTTATAATTTTAATTGCAAATATATTAATAACAGCATCAGATTTTACAAGAAAATACAAAAGCATGAAAAGAAAAGCAAGAAAATACGAAAGATTAGTTAAAATGGGAGGAAATTTATATGTTTAATTTAAGTGAATGTACAAAAACAATAACAAGACAAGGAGAAAAAATAATGAAACAAGAAGACAGACTTTTTGCAAAAACACAGGTAATTAAAGACCTTTGCGAAGAAAATACAGTTCTATATTTAGAAAATAAAGAGCTAAGAGAAGAAAACGAGAGTTTAATATACGCAAAGGATATTGCAGAAAAAAGAAATGTTGAATATGCAAGAATAATAAAAAACATTGCAGATGAGTTAAATGTAAATCAATACAATAGTGTAATTAATTTACAAAATAAAATAAAAAGCATGTTAACTATGTCGGGTAAACATTGCAGTTAACATACTACACAAATTACAAAAGTATTTTGTAATTAAATATTAACATAATTTTTATTAAAAATCAAGGAGGACTTTTTATGGAAGAAATAGAAGAACAAGAAAAAATTTTTTTAGGATATGAAATAGCCAAGATTAAAACAAGCAGAAATTTGATAGAAAATGTTAAAAATCTTTTGGCAGATGTTGATGATGTTGATGAGATTTATGACCAGCTAGCAGAAATAGAAGTTTCTTTGCTAGATACAGAATGCGAAAAAGAGCTAAAAATAGAAAGGTTGTGTGAATAATGGAAAATAATTTAGGACTTAAAAAGCCAGAATTTAATGAGGAGATAATAGCTAGAGTAAAAAATGTCGGTGAAATTGAAAGTAATATGAAAGAAGTAAAAACATATGTTGAAGAACTTAACGAATATTACAAAGATATTGAGTTTTCTGAAGAAGAATTAAATAGTGCAATAGAAGAAAAAGGAAAAGTAAATAAATTTAAAGAGCAGGTTTCAAAATATAGAAAAAATATAGTTGCAGAATACAATAAACCAATAAAAGTGTTTGAAGAAACTGCAAAAGAAACAGAAAAGTTATTAAAAGATGCATACGATAATATTAATTGGCAAGTACAAGCTTATAGAGATAAGCAGAAAAAAGCAATTGAAGAAGAGATGAGGGCATATTTTGAAGAATGCAAGCAAAGTTTTAAAATCTTTTTTTTAGAATTTAAAGATATTAACCTAAATATTACTTTAAGTGCAAGCAAAAAATCTCTAAAAAAACAAATTAAAGATTTTATAGATAGAATAAATATTGATTTAGCAACAATAGCTTTACAAGAAAATGAAGAGGAACTTTTAGTTGAGTATAAGTTAAATGGTTACAAGTTAAACGAGGCAATAAAAACAGTTTCTAAAAGAGCAAAAGCAATAGAAATTGAAAAAAAAGCATTAGCTGAAAAGCAGGCAGAAGTTGAAAAGCAAAAGCAGAATGAGACTACAAACGAGACAGAAAGTACAGAATGTGGGACAAAAAGCACAGAATATGGGATAGAAAGTACAGAAAATAGGACAGAAGATATATTACAAGCTCCTGAAGAAATGCAAAAAGAAGAAGTATTAATTTTAAAGTTTACTGTCAGAAGTACAAGAACAAAATTAAAAGAGCTAAAAAGATTTTTAGATAACGGAGGATATGATTATGAATAAACAAGATTTAATTAAAAATGAGGAAGAAAATATGGTTTCACTTGTAAATCAAGCAGGAGTTGAAATTGCAATTGAAAAGTTGGTAGCTAGAAATAATTCATTGTTACCAAAAAATATAGCTATTGATAGAATAAAAAATAGTGCAGGTTTTTATATTACAAACAGAGAAGACCTAATGAAATTAGATGGCAATGCAAAATTGCAAATGCTATATGGAGTACTAAAAGAAGCTATGGTTGGACTTGAAGCAGGGACAGATTTTGATATAGTACCTTTTAAAGGAAAGCCAGTAATAACTAGAAAAAAAGAAGGATGGTTCAAGATAATAGATATTATAAAACCAGCGGAAATAATGAGATTTACATCAAATGTAATCATTAAAGGCGATGATTATGTATTTGATCCAGTAAAAGAAGAATTAAAACACGTCAAAAAGGTAGATAGCAACAAATATGAAGATATTGAAGGAGCATATTGCTATATAAGATTTGCAAACGGTTTTGAAAAAACAATTTGCATGACTAAAACTGACATTGACGCTATAAAAAAAGTATCTCCAAGTGCAACTTCTCAATATAGTCCATGGCAGACAATGCCAGTTAAAATGGTAAAAGCAAAAGTTGTTAAAGAAATGGCAAAAGAATTGTTTACATTGTTTAGTAGTAAAGTAAATTACATATTAGCACAAGCAATCAGTAATGATGAAACATCAATTACACGAATAGATAGTAAAGGAAATATTCAAAACGATAATATGATCTATGCAAATGATTATACAATACAGGATGAAAATTTGAACAATAATCAAGATGAGATAATTAACGAATTAGATAATCAAGAGGAAAAAATAAAAGAAAATAAAGAAAAGGCAGTGTCGTTTGATGAATTATAAAATAATTGAGAGTTGCAGTAAAGGCAATGCAACAATAATTAGAGACATAATCTTGATAGATTGCGGAGTTCCTTTTAGGAAACTTGAAAATTATTATAAAAAATTAAAATTAGTATTATTAACACATATACATGCAGATCATTTCAACCAAAATACAATAAAAAGATTAGCACAAGAAAGACCAACATTAAGATTTGCATGTTGTGAATGGCTACTAACTTCACTTTTAAATTGTGGAGTTAGTAGAGAAAATATAGATATATTAAAAATTGGCAAGACATACAATTATAAGCTATTTAAGATAATACCTATAAAACTATACCATGATGTGCCACAATGCGGATATAGAGTGATTTTCGATAATTATAAAGTACTTTATATAACAGACACTAAAACAGTAGAAGGAATAATTGCAAAAAACTATGATTTATATCTACTTGAGGCAAATTATGAAGAAGATGAAATAGAAGAAAGAATAAAGATAAAACAAGAAAAAAATGAGTATTGTTACGAATATAGAGTAAAAGATACACATTTAAGTAAAGAGCAAGCAACAGAATTTTTATTAAATAATATGGGGGAAAATTCTCAATATGTGTTTATGCACATACACCAAATAAAACAACAAGATAAAACTAAATCAAATATGATTTAGGAAAGGAGATACAATGTGGCAAAAGAAAGTTTTATATTATATTTGGAACATCAAGCTGTTTTCGAAATGTTAACTGATGCACAAGCTGGGCAATTAATAAAAAACATTTTTGAATATGAAAAGACAGGACAAGTTCCTAAAATGGAACAAATGTTAAATGTAGCATTTATTCCGATTAAACAAGATTTAGATAAAAACAGAGCAAAATATGAAAAAGTAGTTGAAAGAAACAAAAAAAATATTGAAAAAAGATGGCAAAATAAATTACCAGACAATACCAAAAATACCACTGGTAAAAATGGTATGCCAGATGATACCAAAAATACCGATAATGATAATGAATATGATAATGATTATGATAATGATATTAGTTGTAGTAATAATATATTAGGCGACAGTTGTGTTGACGGTCTAAAAAATATTATTGATTTTTACAACAACAACATAAATCCTATTACTCCATTCGCACTAGAAACCTTAAACGATTACGCTAAAGAAATGGAAACAGAACTTATCATTCTTGCTATGCAAAAAGCTGTAGATGCCAATGTGAGAAATATAAAATACATAAAGGCAATTTTAAATAGCTGGAGTAATAAAGGTATTAAAACAGTTGTAGAAGCTAAAGCAGAAGAGGAAAAATTTAATCAAAAAAAATCTTCAAAAGCAACAGTAAAAGCAAATGAAGAAGTACAACAGAGAACTTATTCAGATGATTTTTTTAACCAGTTTTATGCTAATGGAGGTGGTATTGAATGAACAAATACCACAACTGTAAAGTAATTATTGATGGGATTAAATTTGATAGCAAAGCAGAAGCAAAAAGATATGTTGAATTAAAGATTATGGAAGATACCGGACATATTAAAGAACTGAAACTACAACCAAAATTTGAATTACAGCCCAAATACAAAAATAGCAAAGGGCAATGTATTAGAGCAATTACATATAAAGCAGATTTTAGCTACATAGAAACACATTCCCGAGGTCGGAAAACTAATCGTTGAAGATGTAAAGGGTGTAGAAACTAAAGAGTTTAAGCTAAAAAAGAAAATGCTTGAATACAAGTTCCCTGATATAGATTTTAGAATTATTAAATAACAAAAGAGAAGGAGGAACTATGGAAGATATAAAAGTTAGAGATTATGTAAGGACTTTTAATGGAGAGATATTCAAAATAGTAGGCATGAAACGCAATAAAGGTCTAACAATGTATCTTACAGACAGCTATAGTCAATATAGCGATACTGTATTAATGCAATGTGCAAAAGCACACTCAAAACAAATTGAGGAGCTGATTGAAAAAGGAGACATTATTAAATATAGAGTTAATTGCAGGTTTACGCAGTTAGGCATAGCAAAAGAATATACAAATGTAACTACACAAGATGTATACATTGGTGTTGAAGGCTGGGGATTAAACCAAATTGAGATAATAAAAATTTACACCAAAGAAGAATTTGAAATGATGGGATACGAGGTGAACTAAATGAAAAAGTGGATTGATATTTTAAAAATTGTACTAGCATTAACTATTATGGCTATTGAACTAGTTGGTATAGGCTGGTTTATTGGCAGCATTATAGCTATTAAAATGGAATGTGGAGGATAGAAGATGGAAGAAGATTATAAATTATTTCAATTAATTAGGAGAAATCCTATAAATAATTGTGTAGATTTAAGTAAAAATATGATAGGAAAAAGAAGTGGATTTATATATTTTACAGAAAATTTTAGAATAGATTTTGAAAATAAAATGGCTAATCAAGCAAGATTACAAGAAGAAAACGAAAGACTACAAAAAGAAAATGAAACCTTAAAATGTTCTATTGCAGTAGCCAACAAGTTAGAAGAACTAATAAAAGAAGACTTTATACCAAAAGGAAAAATTGTAGATATAATAGAAAAAGAAGAATATATAAAAGCTAACATAAAAGATATATTTGATGTAAAAATGCATAATTTTAATTATTTATCTGAAACAGATTGGTCAGAAGCTCAAAGAATTATAGATAAAGAAGTTGCAAACATCTTGCAACAGATTTTACAAGAATTATTAGAAAGTGAGGAAACAAATGATAAAAATAATAAAAAAGGGTAGGATTCCAGGAGAGGCTGAAAGAATAAAAAAATGCCATAAATGTAAAACTATTTTTTCGTATCAAAAATCTGACAGAGAAATTTATGGATTTTCTCCTGATGATTGGTACTATGTGGTTAGATGCCCTTTATGTGGAAACGGAGCTGTAACCCATATTTGGGATAAAAAGAAAAAAATCGATGAAGGGAAAAAAATAACATATAGAACTAACCAAGATAATAGATATGAGAATTTGCATACAGCATTATTTAAAAACGGCAAAAAGGAAGTTTTATCAGAATCTGTTAAGCCAGGATTTAAAACTTTAAAAATCGAAAGTGATGGTTTTATAACAAAAGTATATATAAATAATATTGAACAAAAATATATTAAAAATTTGCTAATATTTCAAAACGCAGGAGAACTTATGGATATATACTTAAATTCAAATGAGGAGGTAAAAAGCAATGAAATATATGATAATTAATACTTTTTTTGGGTGGCTTTGCAAAGCTCCGTTGTTATATACATCTGTTGATTGGATTATGGCAGTATGTGAGTTAATATTAGTATACATTGCTATTAGTACATACAAGCACAGAAAAGGTTATAGATACTTTATTAATTTTATTCACGGGAATGGCGAATTTGGAATGGGATATGTTACATTTTACAAGAAAATCAAAAATGATAAAGACATCGAAGAGCTTGAAGTACAACTCGAAGAGAACAACAACAAAAAAGTTAAAATAATAAATTTCGTAAAAGTTTAAAAACAAACACGAATAGTACAAAAAAAGTACATAGGAGGTACATATGAAAAAGGAATTTTTAGATAATATCGAAAACCTTGAAAATGAAATTAAGGGATTAAAAAGAAGGTTGAAAAAAATAGAAGAGAAAGAATGTAGAGTTGTAGGAGACAGTGTACAAGGTAGCAGTAAATATGCTCCATATACAAAACATAGTATTACAATTATCGGGGTTGAAATACCCCGAAATTCGAATTTAAAGCATAAATATAAAAGAATGATAAAAGACAAGTGCTATAAATTAGAAAAGCTAAAATTGCAATTAGAATACGAATTAAACTATGTTAAGGATTCCACTATTAGAGATATTATAAGATACAAATATAACGACAATTTAAGTTGGGTACAAATAATGTTTAAAATGAATTACAATAACGAGGATACTGCAAGAAAAAAATTAGAAAGATTTTTGAAAAAAAAATAAATTTGTCCGTTTTGTCCGGTTAAAAGATGTTAAAATGCTATTAGTGAATAGTTTGAGTGTTCGCTTACTTTGATTTAGTAGGCTTGCCCAGGAACACTCTTATGTACGAATATACTTCGTGTTAGAAATACCCTTATTTTTTGTTAGATAAAAAGAACAGAATTATAGTTAATCTGTTCTTTTTTGTTGTGTAAAAGGAAGGTGGAAAAATGAATACAGAGGAATTATTTGAACTATATAAAAAATATGTTTGTGTTAATTGTGCAAACAAGAACAGAGATGTTTGTAATTTACATATAACAATAAATAACGAAGCACAATGCCCAGAATATTTACGAAAGAAGGAATAAAATGAGTAGTGCAAGATGTATGTTAAGGAAATGTGCTCAATGTAGATACGAACAAAGCTGTTTTAGAAAGGACGTTGAAAATGAATATACAAAAAATAAAAATCACAAAGCTAAAGCCAGCGGAATACAACCCAAGAAAAGACCTAAAACCAGAGGATGAAGAATATCAGAGAATTAAAAAAAGCATAGTTGAATATGGCTGTGTGATTCCGCTTGTTGTCAATAAAGATATGACAATAATAGGAGGTCATCAGAGATTAAAAATATTAAAAGATTTAGGCTATACAGAAATAGAATGTGTAGTTGTAGACTATGATAAAAGTAAAGAAAAAGGTTGCAATATTATTCTTAATAATGAAAATGTATCAGGAGAATGGGATAATACAAAATTAGAAGAATTGATTGAAGAATTACAAAAAGAAGATTTTAATATGGAAATGACAGGCTTTAACATTGATGAGGTTGAAAATATACTTAAAGAAACATTAGGTTCAAAAGAAGATGATTTTGAGGTTGAGGAAGCATTAAATGAAATAGAACAACCAGTTACAAAATTAGGAGATATTTGGATATTAGGTAAACATAGACTAATGTGTGGAGATAGTACACAAAAAGAACAAGTTTTGCGTCTTATGAATAATCAAGAGGCAGATATGATTCTTACGGATCCACCTTATAATGTGGACTATGAAGGGAAAACTGCAGATGCCTTAAAGATTGAAAATGATAATATGAATGAAACAGAGTTCTATAATTTTTTACTTGATTCGTTTAGAAATATGTATGAATCAGTAAAACATGGAGGCTCTGTTTATGTTTTTCATGCTGACACGGAAGGCTTAAATTTTAGAAATGCATTTAAGTCTTGTGGATTTAAACTAGCTCAATGTTTAGTATGGGTAAAAAATACATTTGTTATGGGTAGGCAAGACTACCAATGGAGACATGAACCAATTTTATATGGATGGAAGGAAGGTGCAGGACATTATTTTGTAGATGATAGAAAACAAAGTACAGTTTTAGAGTTCGACAAACCTTCAAAAAATGCAGAACATCCAACTATGAAGCCAGTCGATTTATTGGTATATTTAATTAAAAATTCAAGTAAAGAAAATGATTTAATACTTGATTTATTTGGTGGAAGCGGTTCGACATTGATAGCAGCAACACAAACACAAAGAAGGTGCTATACAATGGAACTTGATCCTAAATATTGTGATGTAATAATAAAAAGATGGGAAAATTTGACAGGTAAAAAAGCAATTTTAACCAAGTAACGGAGGTGGGTGGTACAATGTGACAGAAAATGAAGAACAAAAAATAAAAAAAGATTATAAAAAAGGTCTTAAATATAAAGAAATATGCGTGAAATACAACATCACCCAAAATCAACTTAAATCCATAATACGCAAATATAAATTAACTAGAACAAAAAGCAATGCACAAAAAGGCAATCAAAACGCAAAAGGCAATAAAGGTGGACATGCTCCACCAAAAAACAAAAATGCGGTTGTAACTGGAGAATATGAAACAATATATAAAGATGTTCTAACTGAAGATGAAAAGGCAATTTTAAATGGAGATTTTATTATAGATAAACAGAAAATATTAGAAAATGATATAAGGATGCTTTTTGTAAGAGAACTTAGAATGTTGAAAAGAATTGAGAAATTACAAGCTAACGGAAAGGATATGACAGTTAGTGCAATAAAGGATAAAAATACGAAACATTATGGAAATACTGCTGATAGAGAAACAACAAGTGAATTAGAGCCAACTATAAATGCTGTACAGAGAATTGAAGAAGGAATTAACAGAGTTTTAGATACTAGAAGAAAATGTATTGAGAGCCTAGATAAATTAAACAATAAAAATCAAAATGCAGATAACGAAAAAGATAGAATACAAATTATAAATGATTTACCAACGGAAGAGGATTTTGAAAGTGAAGAAAGTTAAAATAAGAGATATTATAGCTCCTCATTTTTGGAAAACCTTCAATTCAAGAAAAACAAATCAAATTTATAGTGGTGGAAGAAATTCAACAAAAACATCAATGATATCTATAAAAATCGTATATAATTGTCTTAATAATAATAATTGTTCTGCTGTAGCCCTAAGAAACCATAAAACTGACTTAAGGAAATCAGTTTATAAAGAGATAAAAAGAGCTTGCAAAAGATTAAATTTAGTTGAAAATGTAGATTATACAGCAACTGTATCACCTATGGAAATCAAATTCAAAAACGGAAATACAATTTACTTTGCTGGAGGCGATGATTTTGAGGCTGTAAAAGGAACAATTGATGAGGACAAATTAATTAAAATAGTATGGTTTGAAGAGCTAACAGGGTTTAAAGATGAAGAAACAATAGAACAAATAAAAGCAACATTTACAAGAGGAAACAATGACTGGTTCATGGCATTATATTCATTTAATCCGCCTAAGAATAAATTTGATTGGGTAAATAAATGGGTAGAAAGTAAAAAGGGCTTAAATGATTATTTAATTAATCATAGTGACTATAGAACAGTACCTGTTAATTGGGTTGGAAAGATTGCAATTCAACAAGCAGAAACATTGCTGATAAATGATGAAAAAAGATATAGATGGATTTATTTGGGTGAGGTAATCGGATTAGAAGGGTTGATATATAACCCAGATTTAGTTGAATATGTTGCAGAAGATTATATAGAGAAAAATAATATTAAAATATTATATGTAGATTTTTCAACTGATAGTGGTCATCAAACTTCTGCAACTGCGATTGGTTGCTATGGATATGGTAGTGATGGATATTGGTACTTATTGGATACTTATTATTACAGCCCACACGAAAAGCCAATAAAAAAAGCTCCAAGCGAATTAAGCAAAGCCTTATTTGAATTTGAAATCGCAATGATTAAAAAATATAAAACAATTACCGATAAAGAGACAATTGATAGTGCAGAAGGTGCATTAAGAAATCAGTTCTTTAAGGATTTTGGAAGAAGACTACACCCTGTTGATAAAGGAACAGACAAAGAAAAACTTATAGAATATTCTCAAGATTTTTTGGCTAAAAAGAGGTTTAGAGTAATAAATAATAATAACAATAAAATTTTTAAAAAAGAAAATGAAAATTATAGTTGGAAAAAAGATAGCGTTGAAAAAGGGAAGCCTGTTCCAGATAAAACGGAAAAGGCTTTTTTAAGCTCTGAAAAGTATTACAACACATATACAAAGGATTATGCTTATTCGTATGGTGATCATACACAAGATAATTTTCAATATTGGATTAAAGACAACTTACAAAAATTATGTTTAAAGCAGTAGGAGGAAAAAATGGAACTATACAATAATATTGCTAGTATATTAAGTAAAAAAGGAATAAATTTGGTAGTTGGAAATATCTATGATTTTCAACAAATTTGGTTACAGTGGTACAGAGGTAGTGTTGATGACTTTCATTATTATACCGCCAAAGTAAATGGCAAAACAACGCTATGTGAGAGAAAAACGATGAATATGCCAAAAAAAATATGTGAAGATATTTCAAAACTATTATGGACAGAAAAAACAAGAATAGATTTAGGAAATCCAGAATCTACAGAAAGGTTGTGGAATGTTCTTGATAGTAAAGAGAATTCATTCACAGTTAATTTTCCAATTTTTTTGGAAAAGTCATGTGCTATAGGTACAGGAGCATTAATTGAATATAAAGATATTAATAATAAAACAATAATTGATTATTTAGATGGTACAGTAATAATACCATATCTCTATACTAACAGTTATATAAGAGGCTTAGTAACAATTAGCAGATTTACAGAAGAAATTGAAAAAAATAAAAAAATATATTATACACATTTAACATATCATGAGTACGCTAATGGAGTTTATACTAAATACAATGAAATTTATAAGTCTGAAAATGAAAATGAATTGGGCGATGAGAGTGATTTTTCAAATATGTTTCCTAATGTTTTGGAGATAGAAGAAATAACAACAGATGTACCAAGATTTCAAATTTTCAAACCAAACATTGCAAATAACTATGATATAAATAGTCCGATGGGAATTTCTGTTTTGGCAAATTCTATTGATAGATTCCAATCAATAGATTTAAAATATGATAGTTTCTATAACGAATTTGTACTTGGCAAAAAGAGAATATTAGTAGATTCAACTGCTATGAAAGCACAATGGGAAGCAAATCAAAATGGAGATACTACACTTGTACAATATTTTGATACTGAAGATAGAGTATTTGTAGCAATAAATGGAATGGAAGGTCAGCCAATTAAAGATATTGATATGAGTATAAGAGCTACTGAACATATTGATGCTATTAATAGTGAGTTAAATTGGTTATCGTCAAATGTTGGATTAGGGACAAACTTTTATAAATTTGATGGAGTTACAACAAAGACTGCTACGGAAGTTATGTCAGAGAATTCACAAGCTTTTAGATCAAAAGTGCACCACGATATTATAGTAAATGATGTTGTATATGATTTAGTAAAAGTAATTTGTGAAATGGAAAATATACCAATAACAAATTTATCAATAATTGCAGATGATAGCATAATTGAAGATAAGAATACAGAACAAATAAAAGCACAACAAGAAGTGAGTGCTGGTCTTATGTCGAAAAAAACATATTTGATGAATCAAAAAGGAATGTCCGAAGATGAAGCCAATAAAGAGCTAATGAGAATATCAGAGGAAAAATCCAAGGAGTCAAATATGTTTGATTTTCAAGTAGGTGAGGAGTGATATTATGCTTACACCAGAGCAGTGGAATCAAATTAGTGGCGAAGCTAGTACAATATATAGTGAGTTAGAATTGCAAATAATAGAAGAAATAGCAAGAAGAATAGTTAATGTTGGATATGCTAATACTGTTGTACAAAATGATATAAAAATAGCTCAAGATATGCGGAATACTTTATAAAGACATTATTAATTTGGTTGCACAATACAATAATACTTCAGCAAATCAAATAAAAAAAATATTTGAGAATGCGGGGGTAGAATCTATTAAATATGATGATTATATTTACAAAGAGGCAGGACTTAATCCTGTCCCATTAATAAAAAGTAGAAGCATAATGCAAATGTTAGAAGCAACTGTTAAAAGAACAAATTATAACCTAAATAATTTGATTATGACAACAGCCAACACGAGTCAAGCAAAATTCTACGAGTCAATGAATAAAGCATATTTAGAAATTTCAACAGGAGTTAAAAGTTACTCACAGTCGATACTTGATGCAATATCTAATTTAAGTCAAAATGGTGCTACAATACAATATCCTTCTGGAAGAAAAATAAGTTTAGAATCTGCAGTTAGAATGAATATAGTTACATCTTTAAATCAAGCCTGTGGCAGAATTCAGGAAATTAGAGCAGATGAAATGGGTTGGGATTTAATGGAAATTACTGCACATTCTGGTGCAAGACCAACTCACGCAAAATGGCAAGGGAAAATTGTTAGTAGAAGTGGTCAAAAAGGTTATTTGTCTTTAAAAGATATTGGGTATGGAGAAATAACTGGTTTCAAGGGGATAAATTGTTCACACGATTGGCACCCATTTTATAAGAATTCTACTAAAACATATAATGATAAAGAATTAAGAAAAATAGCAAATGAAAAAGTAGAATATAATGGCGTAAAAATAAGTAAATATGAAGCTCAACGACTGCAGAGAAAAATGGAAAGGCAGTTGAGACAAGATAAGAAAGATGTTGTAGCATTAAATGCAGTACTTACATCTAACACAACAAATGAAGAGCTACTAAATGAGACCAAGGAAAAGTTGAAAAGTAAAAAAATGTTGCAGAAAAAACACAATGATACTTTTAAAGATTTTTTAACTCAAACAGGTTTCAGAAAAGATTATTCAAGATTAAAGATATAAAAGTACCAATTAATTGGTGCTTTTTTATTATGTCTTTTTACTTTTTTGCAGACGGTAAAGAACAAAAGAGGATAAAAAGGAGGTTTTTATTATGGATCCAGAAAAGGAAAATGTTAATGGAACTGTAGAAGGTGAAAACAATAACACCGAAGAAACAGGAAATGTTGGAACTCAAGCCAACACAAACAAAGATGAGGGAAAGGCAACCAAAACTTATACCCAAGAGGAATACAATGCTTTAGATAAAAGGCTAAAAGAAAAATACGAACGAAAATATAAAGGCATTGATATTGCAAAATATAAAGAGTGGGAAGAAAGCCAAAAAACAGCGGAGCAAAAACAAAATGATAAAGAAAAAGAATATCAAGAAGTGTTATCAAAAAATCAAAATTTACTACAAGAAAACCAAGTGTTAAAAGCAGGTGTAAATGCAGATGATGTTGATTATGTTGTGTTTAAAGTTTCAAAAATGGAAGGCGATTTTGAAGAAAATTTGGCAGATTTTATAAAGAATAACCCAAAATATATAAAACAAGAAGCCAATGAAAAACAAACAAAAGCAACAGGAACACAAGTAAGAAACATTGATAACAAAATAAGTGGTGTAGGAGCAATATTAAGAAAAAAGCACCCAGAACTATTTTCAAATTAAAAAAAGAGAGGAGAATGATTTTATATGGCAAATCCAATAGGAACAAATGGAACACATAAAAGAAAGGAAACTTATGCAAATGAGGTTTTAACAATTGCAAGAGCACAAATGAATGTATATGATGATTTTTCAGAGGATTATGAAAAAGATGAGGTTACAGGGCAAATAAATGTGCCAACAAGAAATGGAGAGGTTACAGTATCTGACTATGATGTATTACAAGGTATAGAGCTTACACAATCTGCAACAGATTATTTACCGCTACCAATAGATAAAGATTATGGTGTAAATGAATTAATTGATGGGTATGAGGCTGATTCTGTGCCAGATAATTTAAAAGCACAACGTATTGATTCTGCAGCATATTCAATTGGTATGAAAAAAGAAAGAATGGCAATCGAAGCATTAATGACAGGAACTGTAAGCACAGATAAAACGCCATCTACTGCAAAAACAATATATAATAATATTGCAAAAGATATTTCTAATATGAAAAAAAGAAATATGGATGTAAAATATATGAGAGTTATTGTATCTGCAGATAGTGAACTTGCACTTTTAACAGATGAAAAATTTTCTAATACATCTGGAACATTAGGTGCTGAATTGGTAAGAGAAGGAGTATTAGGAAAAATAAATGGTGTAGCAACAAAACCAAATTACTTACTAGATGAAACAGTAGAATATATAATTTATGATAAAAGATTTTGCCAAAAATATGAAGTTTGGAAGGCAGAACCAGCTATTGAAGACATTAAAGATGGTAAACATATAAAAGCATCTGCACTTCAAGGTAGACAAGTTGGTGGCTTGATGGTTACTAACAAGTTAGCAGTACAAATAAAGAAAAACAAATAGGAGTGAGGTATGCTTAAATATATAAATGAGGAAGATTACAAGAAATTGCTAGGAACTAAAGATGTTCCAAGCAATTTCAATAATTTAGCAATACAAGCAAGTAACTATATAAACTACAATACGCATAATAGGATTGATAAAGATAATCCAAGTGAACGAGTTAAATATGTTACTTGCTTAATTGTAAATTTAATACAAGAAGAGCAAAGCAAATTATCCGAAATAGGAAATCTAAAATCACAAAATATTGAAGGTTGGAGCGAAACATATGCAACACCAGAAGAAATCAAAGAAGATTATTCTAATCAAAAATATGATGTCTTGAAAACATATTTAATGCATGAAATCGGAATTGATGGATTGCCTTTGTTGTATTGTGGGGTGTGCTGAATGAATAAAAGATTTTTTATACAAAAAATAACTGTATATCATTTTGAAAATGATGAGAATGCTACGAGAATGCCTTTTGAACGAGTTTATTTTAGACACAATAAAAAGTCCAATTTAATAGATAAACGGACTTCAAAAAGGAAGTACAGGCTCAATTACAATACCGACTAAAGAAGTATTAAATATTTCTACGGGTGATTATGTTATTGAAGGAATCATAGAAGATGAATTTGATTATCCAAAATTATTAAAGAAATATCAACTTTTTAAGGTAGTAAGTATAGACGATAATAGAAAAGGTAACTTGCAACACTATAAAATTGGAGTGAGTGAATAATGCGAATTGAACTCAATAAACCAGAAAAAATAATAAAAAGATTAGGATTAGAGGAAGACGGGATGGCAACGGAGTTTTTTCGAGATAAGGTTGACGCATATTGTGACCCATATATTCCATTTGCAGGTGGAAGTGGGAATCATTTGAAAAATTTCAAAACATATCCCAATAAACATTCAATTAAATACGGGGCGCCGTATGCACACTATCATTTTATAGGGAAAAAGGCAATTGGTTCAAGTAGACCGGCTGGAGTAAAAAGAAAAATATCTAATATTGATATGAAGTATCAAGGAGGACCTCTTAGAGGACCTCATTGGGATACTAGAATGATGAATAATAGAGGTAAAGAAATAATAAAAGATTTGCAAATTTTTGTAAAAAATGGAGGAAAAAAATGACAGAAAATTCAAATATGAAAGCAATAAAGAATTTTTTTGAAACTTGTTCACTATTAAAAAATGGTAAAATAAATGTAGATTATTTAAAAGATGATATAAATAGTTATTCAATAGATCAAACACCATCTAATCCAATTGTAAAGAAATATACAGATGGTGGATGCAGAAAACAGGTAACATTTGATTTTTCTGTTCAAGCGCCACTGTCAAGTTCTGCAATTATAAACTTAGCAAATTCAAAATTTTGTGAAGATTTTACAAAATGGGTTGAAGAGCAAGACAAAAAAGGAAATTTACCAGATATTCCAGGTATAGTGCAAGTAAAATGCACATCATCTGGTTATTTATTACAAAAAACAGAAACAACGGCAATTTATATTATACAGATGAATTGCCAGTACGATGAAGAATTTTAAAAAAAGAGAGGAGAATGATTATATATGGCAAATGAAGAAAGAATAGTTAAAAGAAGTGATAAATTAGCATTTATGAATACTGGAACAGTAGAAAAGCCAGTTTATACAAGAATGAGAAAGTTTACTGATATGTCTACATCCAAAAATCCAACAGAATATACAAGACAATATGTTGATGAAGACGGAGAGGAAACAGATGTTACAGGTTATAGTGAAGAAAAATCTTACGGTTTTGACCAATATACCAATAATCCAGTACATGAAAGAATTGTTGAAATAACAGACGATGAGTTGAAAGGCGATGATGCAATAGTTGAAATTGTAATTGTTGATAAAAGTAAACAAACATCAGATGGAACTTTTGCGGCGAGAAAAAGAAGATATACTGTAGTTCCAGATGGTGACGGAGATAGTACTGACGCCTATACATATAGTGGAAGTTTTCGTGCAAAAGGTGCATTTGAAAAAGGAACTGCCAAAATAGCTAGTGATGGGTTAACTGCCACATATACACCAAGCACATCAAGTGTATCAAGTCAATCATCAAGTAAATAATTGAATTGAGATGAGAGGAGAATAAATAATGGAAAAATTAAAAATATTAGAAGCTGAATTCGAATTCGATTTCTATGATGCAGATGAATTAGAAAGAGTTGAACAAGCATTTAAAACAGTAGAAAAGACTGGACATAAATATATGAATAAAAAAACAATAAAATCAAGTGAAGTTATAAGAAATGTTTGTAATATTATATTTGACTTTTTTAATTGTATTTTAGGGGAAGGGGCAGATAAGAAGATATTTGGAAATAAAACAAACTTAAAAATGTGTTTAGATGCCTTTGAGCAATTTGTAGAAGCAAAAGTTAAACAAGATAAAGAATTTGAAAAAATAGCCAACAAATATAGTCCTGATAGAATAAGAAGGGAAGTTTAAATGAATATTTTACTAGATAATTTAAGTAGTTTAAAAAAATATGAAAATATAGATACAAACTTTAGATGTGCTATAATGTTTGAAATCTTAATGCAGGATAGAGATATAACCAAAAAAGATAAAATATTAAAAACACTACAGCTTTTTTATAAGGATACAGCGCAAATAAAAGACATAGAACAGGCTATAAATTTAGTTTTGGAATTTTATACCGAGGAAAAAAATGAGGAAGATTCAGAAAAAAATGGTTGTAAAAGTAGTAAAGATAGAATTTTTAGCTATGAATATGATGCTGATTATATATATTCGGCTTTTATGCAACAGTATAATATTAATTTACAGCAAATAAAATATTTGCATTGGTGGGAATTTAAGGCATTATTTAATTCTCTTTCGGATCAAACAAAATTTATGAAAATAATTGAATATAGAACAGTTAACATTGCAAAAATAAAAGATAAAAAAAGAAAAAAATTTTATAAAGAAATGAAAAAATTATATGCTCTGCCAGATATGCGTACTGAAGAAGAAAAAGAGTCAGATTTTGCAAATGAACTTTGGTAGTATGGAACAATGTCAAATTTTTCTTGCAATAATATACAATTATGTGTAGAATTGTATAGGGAGGAAGAAAATTATATGAAGAATAAGACGAAATTAATATTAATTATTTTAGTAGTACTACTATTAAGTATAACAATAACTATAATAGCAATTATTGCAGATAAATATAACTATAAGAAGTTAATATCTAAACTAGAAAATGAGGGATATTCTTTTTCTAATTTAGGGAGTAAAGATATTAATACATATGAATGTGTATTAAGCAATAATAAAAATATAATGATAGAGAGAGTTGTAGAAGGTGATTCTTACTATATTACTTTTGTGCAATTCGATGATATGGATAATATTGAAGAGTTTTCTGAAATGAAGTATTATATATATCCAAGTAAAAAATATGTTACAACATCACATAAAGAGCAATATTATTTATATCAATCCTGGTTAAAAAAAGAAAATATAACAGAGAAACAATTAAAGGGTTTACTTAATTATTATTATAGCAATAGTGAAGTTACAGAGCTATAAAACTAAAAACACCTATTATAATTTTTTCATTTGTCTCAAAAAACATCAGACTTTTTGTCTGATGTTTTTTGTTGTATGGAAGGAGGGAGAAATGGCTGATGGTTCTATAATTATTGATGCACTTATAAGTTTAAAAGATTTTAAAAAAGATTTAAAAAAATTTGATTCACTTATTTCTGCTGGTATGAAAGGAGCTACTGTTGCAATAGGTGCTATAACTACAGGGATGGGAATAGCAAGTAAAAAAGCTTTGGAATTTGGAACAGAATATTCTAAGGCATCAAATCAATTGCAAGCTGAGCTAGGTGCTACTGCAGATGAAATGGAAAATCTAAAATCCGTTATGAAAGATGTTTATTCAGAAAATTTTGGAGAAAACATGGAAGATGTTGCGGATGCAATTGGTCTTGTAAAAAAGCAAATGGGGTACTTCGAAAACAATGACGATTTAAAAAGAGCAACTGAGGATGCAATAGCTCTAAGAGATACTTTTGAATATGACCTTAATGAAAGTGTTAGAGCAGGATCGACATTGATGGGAATATATGGAATAAATGCTGATGAGGCATTTACATTAATAGCTCAAGGATCTCAAAGAGGTTTAGATTATTCTGGTGAATTATTAGATAGTATAAATGAATATTCAGTTCAATTTAACAAATTAGGTTTAGATGCTGAGGATATGTTCAATATATTCGAAAGTGGAACAAAAGCGGGTGCATTTAATCTTGATAAAATAGGTGATGCAGTAAAAGAATTTTCTATAAGGGCAATTGATGGATCCAATACAACAATAGAAGGATTTAAAAAATTAGGGTTAAATTCAGATGTGATGGCGAAAAAATTTGCACAAGGAGGAGATACGGCTAAACAAGCCTTTTATGATGTAATAAAAAGAATACGAGAAATGGATAATAAAGTCGAACAAAGTATAGTCGGAGTTGATTTGTTTGGAACTATGTGGGAGGACTTAGGTCCAGATGTAGTTACACAATTAGATGGTGTAAAAGATGCATACGATTCAACTGCAGATACTATGCAGAAAATAAATGAAGTAAAATACAATGATTTAGAGTCTGCATTAGAAGGAATAAAAAGAAATGTACAAACTAATCTATTATTACCTATATCCGAAAATGTATTACCAGCTTTTAATAAATTAGCCAACGAACTTCAAAAAGCTTTAGCATCGGAAAAGACAAAGAAGAGTATAGAAAAAATAAGTGGTGCAATTTCTAAGTTTGCAACAACCGTTGCAGAGACTGCAGAAAAATGGTTACCAAAATTGATTAATATATTGGCTTGGATTTTAGAACACGGAACAGGAACTGCAACAACAATATTAGCAATTTCTGCAGCGATTAAAGCAATAAACAAAGTTAATGCCACTGTGAAAACAGTTAAATCTTTAGCAGAAAGCCTAAAAAAAGTAAAAGAAAGTGGAGCGGGGGCAAATTCAGCTCTATCTAAACTAAAAGGCGGATTGGGAACATTCGGGGCTATTACTACAGGTGTCGCTATAGGTGTTACAGCTGTAGCTGCCGCAGATGAATATTTAACGGAGAAGATAAGAAAACAGTATGAGGAGACATACAATTTAGCAGATGCAATAAAGGAAACATCAAAAGCGAGACAAGAGGCAACAGAGGCAATAGATAAACAAACGAATAGTTCTTTGTCTGAGCTAGATAATATACAAAATTTAAAGAATGAATTGGATACAATAGTTGATAAAAATGGCAAAATAAAGAAGGGTTATGAAGATAGAGCAAGTTTTATTGTTAATCAGTTAAACTCGGCTTTAGGAACAGAAATGAGCATAAATAAAAATGTAATAAAAAGTTATGATAAGTTAAGTGAAAGTATAGATAAGACAATTGAAAAGAAGAAAGCTCAAATAATAATTGAAGCAAAAGAAGAAAAATACTCGAATGCAATAAAAAACAAGACTAATGATTATGAAAATATGGTAAAAGCTCAAGAAAAAGTTACTGAAGCTCAAAATAATTTAAACAAAAAAATTAGTGAATATAAATTAAATCAAAGTCAAATCAGAGGTACAACTATAGAGACTATAATGTTAAAAGAAATTAAGGAAACACAAAAGGCATATAATACGGCGGTTGAGGCACATAAGACTGCTACAAATGCATATAAACAAGACTTAAATGATATTACTGATTATGAAGAACAATACAAATTGTATCAGCAAGGAACCTCTGAAGCATATCAGCAGATGTATTTAAAAAATGCCACAGTACATGGAGAAAGTACACAGACAGTTGTAACAAATTTAAAAAATACGATTCCACAAATTGTTTCTGAATTGCAACATTACAAAGAAGAGTATGAGAAAACAGGTGAA
>OGXI01000708.1_pt1 | contig 29680 bp, 20 predicted proteins | sample 1576221 | NCBI WGS metagenome assembly OGXI01 (sample SAMEA3541523, study PRJEB24748) | human gut metagenome | biome: human gut; feature: human-associated habitat; material: faeces | place: China | collected 2012
GAGGGCGGCTACTTCGACCACGTGCCGCGCAGCCCAGGCATGGACTTCCGCCGCGCCACCGTGAACATGCTCGAGCAAATGGGCATCTCGGTGGAATACTCGCACCATGAGGCGGGGCCAGGCCAGAACGAGATCGATCTGCGATACGCGGACGCGCTCACCATGGCCGACAACATCATGACATTCCGTACGGTGGTCAAGGAGATTTCCTTGGAGCGTGGCATTCACGCCAGCTTCATGCCCAAGCCCCTGGCCGACGCGCCCGGTTCCGGCATGCACACGCACCTGAGCCTGTTCGAAGGCGATTCCAACGCCTTCTACGAGGCCGGTCAGGAGTTCAACATGTCCCTGACCGCCCGCCAGTTCGCCGCCGGCATCCTGTACCATGCGGCCGAAATCTGCGCGGTCACCGACCAGTACGTCAACTCGTACAAGCGCCTGTGGGGCGGTAACGAGGCACCAAGCTACATCTGCTGGGGCCACAACAACCGTTCCGCGCTGCTGCGTATCCCGCAGTACAAGCCGGGCAAGGGCAACTCCGCGCGCATGGAGTTCCGTGCGCTCGACCCGGTGGCCAACCCATACCTTGCTTACTCGGTGCTGCTGGCCGCCGGTCTCGATGGCATCGATAAGCAGATGCAGCTGGGCGAACCCACCAGTGATGACGTGTGGGAGCTCACCGACGGCGAACGTCAGGCTATGGGTATTCAGCCGCTGCCGCGCTCGCTGGACGAGGCGCTGAAGATCATGGAGAAATCCGATTTCGTGGCCGACGTGCTCGGCGAACACGCCTTCGGCTACTTCCTGGACAACAAGCACCAGGAATGGGAGGAGTACAACCAGCAGGTCACGCCTTACGAGCTGAAGAAGTATCTGCCGAAGCTGTAATCGCAAGCGTTGCACATGTGCCGAACCCCGTCGATGATTGGTCATCGGCGGGGTTTTCTATGGCGTGTCGTTGTGGTGGGTGGCGGGCAGAGGTGGGAATAACGTTATCGCTGAGTTGATACGAAAAAACGATTGACGTAACCGACGAATCAGCTTGTAGTACGAGCGAGAGCACTCAAGAGAGCACCCATGACGAACGCACCTGCGAATACCGCGCGCACCGGCCGGCACTTGGGTGGCCGATACCTTTGGTTGGCGTGTCACCTTTGCCTTGGTTTCGGTGCTCACCGCCGTGCTGATGGCATCGATGGCAGTGTCTCTGCCACGTAACTCGCATCCGGCGAAGATCGGTTTCCTGAGGCAATTCCGCCTGTTCTTCGACCGCCGCATCCAGCTCGGCGTGGCGGATGTGGTCTTCGGCGCAGCCGCCTCCTACGTCTTCTACACGTATCTTTCGCCGATCATGCGCGACGAAATCGGCGTGCCCGAACGCTATATCAGCATCGGCTTGGTGATTTACGGCTGCGCCTGCCTGTGGAGCAACCTGTACGGCGGCAAGCTGGCGGACAAAGGTCATGGCGTGGAACCATTGACCCACATTCGACCGATCTACTGCGTGCAGGCCGTCTGCCTGTGTCTGCTGGCTTTCGCCTCGCTGCTGGCGGTTGGCACCACGACCCTGCTGCATCCATACGTCGAACGCTGACAGTGTTGGCCGAGTCCAATCGGACAAGACCGGTCAGCTGCCGTTATCAGCTTCGCGGCGAACCGAACCAGCTGGTGTAGATAAGCGCGAAGTTGCGGTTGCCATAACTGGAGCAGGAATCGCCGGTACCGTTGCCGGCGGCCAGTGCGGCGATGTTCGGCTGGTAGGGCGTATAGATGTAGAGCAGAGCGGTCGCCTTGTTTTCGATATACACTTGCGCGCCGCCGCATGCCGCATTCGGATGATATTGAATGTAGTTGAGACTGTGCGCCGTGTATCCGTACTGTTCCTCGTGCTCGAGATAGTAACGGTACCGCTTGGCCGCGCCATACACCTGCCGAAAGAATCCGGCATAGGTGGGATCGCAGTCGGCGGTATCCGGACAGTTCAGCCCCATCGCCGCCATGAGCTGGTAGTTGCTGAGATTGACAGCGGTGACCAGATGCTGCTCCTTCTGCATCACGGTGAGCAGCACTTTCTGGCTCACCTTGCAGGCGCGGGCCGACTGGTCGATGATTGCCGCCGCCGACTCGCCTTTGGTGCCTGTATAGTCCGCGCACAGGCCTTCGCCTGACTCGTTCGATGTGTCGAAGGTCATCGCGGCCAGCGAGCCACCTTGTGTGTCCAAAAACGATTGGACTTCGGCCTGACTCATCGCCGAACCGTTGAAGAACTGACCATCCGAAATAATATTGCCCGGATTGAAATCGTATGTTCGCGTCAGTTCCAGCTGTGCCGCCTCGGCTGCGCGAACCTGTGCCCGCCAGTTTGTGAAACGAACCAGCCCGGCCACCAGCGCTACGACAACGACCACCGCCACCGTGGGAATCAGCACCATCTTGATACGGGTCGGCCAGTTCGCCTTACGCCAGGAACGCTTCAGAGCATTGATCGGACCGTGCCTACGATTGCGTTTCCTGTTCCGATTGCCGAGGCGTCCGCGCACTTGCCCACGCTGTGATGACGGCTTGCGCGTGCGCTGGCGCGTGGCCTGGCGACTTGTTTGCCGTCCGGTCACGCCAGCGCTTTCTTGATACGGTTGAGCGAAGCCGGCCCCTTGGTGCCAAGCTCCTGCGCCCATAGGGACACGTAGAACTCTTCAAGCATCCAACGGGCCTGTTCGGCCTGCTTCATCAATGCCTCATGCTTCGGGCCGGCCGGCTCCGCCTTGGCACGGGCCAACGCCTTATCGACCACCTGACGGGCCTCGTCGGCCTGCCAAGCCCACTTGACATCACGGTTCTTATCGGTTTTCGCCTTATTGAGTCGGCTCAGATCGGCTCTCAAATATCGGCTCAACGACTTCAGCGCATCCGGGGGAGTGCGCCCGATGAATCCGGGGTAGACGAGCGTGGCGATATGGTCGCGAATCGACTGCAACACCGAAAGCATCGGCAGATCAGCCTTGCCGCCAGTGGCCTTGTCGACCTCGGCATAAGCCTTGAGCACGGCGATCACGTCATGCGCCACCTGATAGACGGTGTCCTCGTACACTTCGCGCACATCGAGCACCGCATTGGCTAACGCCTCATCGTCCGAGAGCCTGTCGACATTCGGCATCAGCCGTTTGACCGTGGCCAGCTGCAGGTCTTCGACCAGATCCTTGGTGGACTTGTACGGAGCAGAAGCCAGCATCAACGCCTCGGTACCCAGCCAGCGCGACGAAATGCGTTCGGCCGGCAACCGCAGCGCATCCAATGCGCCACGCCAGAGCATCGTGGCCCGGGACTCGGTGGTGGCACCCGCCTTATGTAACAGGTTCGCCTGACTGACCAGCTTGCCCTGTTCTCCAGCCTGATCGGCCTGCTTCTTGACCATTTGACGGGCCGACGCCTCCGCCTGCGCGGCGAACTTGCGTTGCAGCGCCTTCAGATCCTTGGACACACCCAGCACCTTGATGGGGCCGCGCGCATGCCGGCGTCCACGAGGGTGCTTGCCGGCCGGCAGTTGCTGCTCCACCGAGAACGTGACCCTGAGATACGGGGAAAGACGCTCGACCAGTTCCGGCCCCAACACTTCGGGATGAATCTGCGCACCCTTGGTGGCGATGGCCGCCTTGGTGAACACATGTGCCAGATCGGGCCAGCCAACGGTCGTGCCATCCTCATCCACCGGCGGCAGATTCGGCTTCTGCTGCGAGCCCGAGCCCGGCAGATCCGGGTAATGCTCGTCGATCCAGTCACGAATCGCACGCGCGGCATCCGGGGCCGGCACGAACTGGACGCGCAGCTGCTTGGGCAGCGCCTTGATCATCGACAGGATCAGCTCATCCAACAGACCCGGCACATTCCATGTGAACTGGTCGGGCGTGATACGCGAGAGCGCCTTCAACGGCACATGCACGGTGACGCCGTCGGCCGGGTCGGCCGGATCGTACACGTAGCTCAGACGCAGGTCGATGGGTTGGCCGTCCGATCCGGTCGTATGCCAATGGTCGGGGTAATCGTCCAGGCTCACCGAATCGCTGGATGCCAGACGCTCCACCTTGGCCGGGTCGAAATCAAGCAGATTCGGCTGGCGGTCATGCTCGGACTTCCACCATTTCGCCAGATCGGCCACGCTGGTCACATCGTTGGGAATGACCGCGTTGTAGAAATCGAACAGATCCTCGTCGGACACGGTATCCGCCAGCTGGCGGGTGCGGCTCGCATCATCGGCGGCATCCTCGAGAATGTCGCGGTTTTTGCCCACGAAGTCGTCGTAACTGAAACGCTGCTGAATATCGCCCTCGACCAGACCCTGGCGAATCAGGAAGTCGCGCGCCTCAAGTGGATTGATGCGTCCCCACTGCACGGCACGGTCCTGTACGATCGGCAGACCATACAGCAGCACGCGCGCGGTGGCCACAGCCGAGCCACGCGAACCCGACCAGTGCGGCTCCGCATACGTGGTGCGGGTCAATTGGCCGGCCAATGGTTCGGCCCACGCGGGGTCGATGGCCGCCGAATAGCGGGCCCACAGGCGAGAGGTTTCCACCAGTTCGGTGCTCATCACCCATGACGGGGTCTTCTTGGCCACGGCGGAAGCGGGGAACAGGGCGAAACGGGTGCCGCGTGCGCCCTGATAATCGTTCTTCGACTGCTTCTGGGCGCGTTTCATCGCACGGGCGCGCGCCGAACCGGTCAGCCCCGCGAAATCGGAGGCCTTGGGCTCGCGCACCACCTGCATGCCCATCATCGACAGCAATCCGGCGAGCATCGACTTGTGGATGCCATCCGCATCCCACGCGCAGCACAGCGAATGCGCGGCCTGCTGATTCAACGGCAGCTGGCGGATCTCCAAGCCTGGGCGGGAGGCGGGCAGCGGGTCGCCGACCTTGAACTTCAGCTCCTTGCACATCTGGCGTAGCTGGGAGACGAGATCTTTCCACTGGCGCATCCTCAGCCAGCTGAAATACTCGGTTTTGCAGATACGGCGCAGCGCGTTGTTGCTCGGGTCGCCGTCTGCTTGGAACACGCGGTCCCAGATATTCAGGGCCGTCAGGAAGTCGGAGGTCTCATCCGCATACCGGTTGTGGATGCGGTCGGCATCCTCACGCTTGTCGTCCGGGCGTTCACGTGGGTCCTGCAAGCTCAGGAACGCCACGACCACGAGCACCTGGGCCAGAAGATTCGGCGAACCGGTTTTCGCGGCCTCGATAACCATACGTCCCAGACGCACGTCGATGGGGATGCGCGCCAGCTGACGACCGGTATGGGTGAGCGTCACCTCGCCGCGCTTGCGGCCGATGGCCTTGAGCTCGGTGAGCTCATTGAAACCGTCCGACACGGCCTTCATATCCGGCGGATCGATGAACCCGAAGTTCGTGACGTCCTCGGCCGTGCGGGCCACGCCCACCGACAGCATGTGGAGTACCACGGCACCCAGCGAGGTACGCAGGATTTCCGGCTCGGTGAAGCGCGGTCGGGTCTCGTAATCCTCACGCGAATACAGGCGGATCGCGATGCCGTCGGCCACACGGCCGCATCGGCCGGACCTCTGGTCGGCACTGGCCTGGCTGATCGGCTCGATCGGCAGACGCTGAACCTTTGCGGTCTTCGAATACCGGGAGATACGGGCGGAACCGGGGTCCACCACATACCGGATACCGGGCACGGTCAGCGAGGTCTCAGCCACATTGGTGGCAATGACGATGCGCTGGTGAAGGTGCGATTCAAACACCTTATGCTGGTCGGCGGCGGACAGTCGCGCGAACAGCGGCATGATCTCGATGGCATCCGGCCGGCGCATGTCGTCGGCGCGCGGGCCGTAATGATGCCGCAGTGCGGCCTCGAACTCGTGGATGTCGCGCTCGCCGGAGGCGAAGACCAGAATATCGCGGGGACCGCGCTCGTGGGAGGAGTGAATCACCAGCTCGGCGCAGGCTCGAGCCACGGCGGTAGGCATATCGGTGATGCCGTCATCGGCATAGGAGGCACCGGACCGGCCGCGGGGCCGGTCGGAATCGGATTCCGCGATGGCGCTGGCCAGCTCGTCGTAATCGGCGTCGCCGGGGCGGGCGCCCACCGCGAATCCCGGCACTTCGCGCATCAACGCGGGCGCGGTGCCAAGCGGCTCGTAGACCACCTGCACGGGGAAGGTGCGGCCGGAAACCTCGATTACCGGCACCTTCTCATGCAAGGCGTGCTCGAAATGCTCCTGGAACTTGACCGAATCGATGGTCGCGGAGGTAATGATGAGCTTCAGATCGCGGCGCTGAGGCAGCAGTGCCGTCAGATAGCCGAGCAGAAAGTCGATGTTAAGACTGCGCTCATGCGCCTCGTCGATGATGATCGTATCGTATCGGGTGAGTTTCGGATCGCGCTGGATCTGGGCGAGCAGAATACCGTCGGTCACGACCCTCAATCGTGTGCCGGGCGAGCTTTCGTCGGTGAAACGCACCTGATAGCCGACCTCGTCACCGAGCTTCACGCCCATCTCCGAGGCGATACGTTCGGCCACCGTGCGTGCGGCGATACGGCGAGGCTGGGTGTGCACGATCTGCTTGCCGTGCGTGCCACGGCCAAGCTCAAGCAGGATTTTCGGCAGCTGTGTGGTTTTGCCCGAACCGGTCTGGCCGGACACAATAACGACTTGGGAACGTTTGACCGCGCTGGCTATCTCATCACGCGCGGCAGATACGGGAAGTTCTGCGGGATACTCATATTTCATGACGAACTTCAATGATACGGAAGCCCTTGGAGCTCGCGTATTTGCTCGCAGTGAACCCCTCGCCGAGCGCATCGTCCAGCCAGGGGATCAGCGAATCGGAACCGAGATTCTTCTGCACTACGAGATAGGCGGCACCGCCCACCTTGAGCTTCGGCAGCCAAGCCATAAGCAATGTATGCAGCGCTTCCTTGCCGACTCGGATCGGTGGGTTCGACCAAATCACATCAAACGTGAGGTCGCTCGGCACCGTCTCGCAGAACGCCGGCTGGTTCTCGGCAGGCAGGGGAGTGCTGGACTCGTCCACCTGAGCCGTATGAATGTTCGTGTGGCCGTTCGCCTGTGCGTTGGCATGGGTCAGGTCCACCGCGCGCTCGTTGACATCCACCGCCCACACGTTCGCTTCGGGCGACTCAAACGCCAATGTCAGGGCGATAGGGCCCCAGCCGCAGCCCAAATCCAGAAAATCGCCGGTAAGCGGCGGCTCGGGCGCATGCTTCAGCAATACCGACGTACCGAGGTCCACGCGCGAGCCGGAGAACACGCCGTTCGACACCTGAGCGGTCGCCTCATGGCCGCGCAACGTTACGTTCAATGTGCGGCGCACATCCTTCGATGCGGGTTCCGCAGAGAAATACTGTTCTGCCATGGTCGCTCCATTTCTGCGGGATTCGCCGCTCTCGTATGCCGACCTGTATCAGCCGGCCTATGCCGGTACGTGCCGATCTATGCCAGCATGTCACCTCATGTGATGATAATAAAGGACCATAGAAGAATCGTGAACCATTCCAACCAAACGAGGCGCACTTGACCGACAACACCCAGTACACCGACATCAACCGCGGCAACAACGACGTTACCCCTGAAGGTGTGCTGGCCGAGCAGTCCGAAGTGTTGCTCGACGACAGCCAGCGCGCGACCGGCTGGCATGAGGACGCCAACCAGGAATGGGAGGAGCGCGAGGCCCGCAACGAGCTCAAGCATGTCGCCGGTCTCGGCGAGCTGCAGGACGTCACCGAAGTCGAATACCGCAAGGTGCGTCTGGAACGTGTGGTGCTCGTCGGCGTCTGGTCGTCCGCCGTCACCACGCAAGCCAAGGCCGAGGAATCATTGAGAGAGTTGGCGGCGCTCGCCGAAACCGCCGGTGCGGTGGTATGCGATGGTTTGCTGCAGCATCGCTCCAAGCCGGATGCAGCCACGTACGTTGGTTCCGGCAAAGCCAAGGAGATTGCCGGCATCGTGGCGCGTGAGGAAGCCGATACGATTATCGTGGACGACGACCTGCCGCCGTCACAGCGCCGTGCATTGGAGGACGCCGCCAAAGTCAAGGTGGTGGATCGCACCGCGGTGATTCTGGACATCTTCGCCCAGCACGCCACCTCGCGTGAAGGTAAGGCGCAGGTGGAGTTGGCGCAGCTCGAATACATGCTGCCCCGACTGCGTGGTTGGGGTGGTTCGCTGTCCCGTCAGGCCGGCGGTCGCGCGGCCGGCGCGGATGCGGGCATCGGATCGCGAGGCCCGGGCGAGACCAAAATCGAAATGGACCGTCGTGTAATTCGCACGCGTATCGCCAGACTGCGCCGTCAGATTCGTGAGATGGCCCCGGCACGTGAGGTCAAGCGCGGTTCACGCCGTCGCTTCGGCCTGCCCACAGTGGCCGTGGTCGGCTACACGAACGCCGGCAAATCCTCGTTGACCAACCGTCTGACCGGTTCGGCCGAACTGGTGGAAAACGCGCTGTTCGCCACATTGGACACGGCCGTGCGCCGCGCCAAAACCCGCGACGGACGCGCTTACGCCTACGTGGACACGGTCGGCTTCGTGCGCCGCCTGCCCACCCAGCTGGTCGAGGCGTTCAAATCCACCCTGGAAGAGGTGGCCGAGGCCGACGTGATCCTGCATGTGGTCGATGGCTCCCACCCTGACCCGTTCTCTCAGGTCGACGCGGTCAATGACGTGTTGGCGGACATCGAAGGCACGGCCTCGATTCCGCGTATTCTCGTATTCAACAAGGCCGATCAGGCGGACGAGGCGACTCGTGAACGACTCGCCGCGCTGCAGCCAGATGCGTTCATCGTCTCCGCCTATACCGGTGAGGGATTGGACGAGCTGCGTACCGCGGTCGAAAGTCTGCTGCCGGTCCCGCATGTGCATGTCAACGCTCTGCTGCCGTATACCGCTGGCTCCCTGATCTCTCGTGTACGCGAATACGGCAAGGTAGACAAGGTGGAGTACCGCGATGATGGCATACAGCTTGAAGCGGACGTTGATGCCCATCTTGCCGCTCAGGTGGTCGAACAGTCCATTGACTAACGTGATAAACATCACAGTATATTCGTGAGCGCTAACAACCGTTGAAAACATTACCATACGGTTATCAAACAGGGTGGTGTGCCGGTAGCAAAACGTCTTAGCGGGTTTATAGAGTGAAGACGTTAGTTACAAGGCCTGCCATTCATCAGCAGACCGCCTTTGAAGAGAGGTTCATCCATCATGGCGGAAACTACCGTTAAGCCCACGAAGCTTGCTGTTATTGGTGCCGGTGCCGTTGGCTCCACCCTCGCCTTCGCCGCTGCCCAGCGTGGCATCGCTCGCGAGATCGTGCTTGAAGACATCGCCAAGGAGCGCGTGGAAGCCGAAGTGCTCGACATGCAGCATGGCTCCAGCTTCTACCCGACCGTGTCCATCGACGGTTCCGACGATCCTGAGATCTGCCGCGACGCCGACATGGTCGTCATCACCGCTGGTCCGCGTCAGAAGCCGGGTCAGTCTCGTCTTGAGCTCGTTGGCGCTACCGTCAACATCCTCAAGGCCATCATGCCGAACCTGGTCAAGGTGGCTCCGAACGCCATCTACATGCTCATCACCAACCCGGTCGACATCGCTACCCACGTGGCTCAGAAGCTCACCGGTCTGCCCGAGAACCAGATCTTCGGTTCCGGCACCAACCTGGACTCCGCTCGTCTGCGCTTCCTGATTGCCCAGCAGACCGGCGTCAACGTCAAGAACGTGCACGCTTACATCGCCGGTGAGCACGGCGACTCCGAAGTCCCGCTGTGGGAGTCCGCCACCATCGGTGGCGTCCCCATGTGCGACTGGACCCCGCTGCCCGGTCGCGATCCGCTCGACGCCGACAAGCGCGAGGAGATCCACCAGGAAGTCAAGAACGCCGCTTACAAGATCATCAACGGTAAGGGTGCCACCAACTACGCCATCGGCATGTCCGGCGTCGACATCATCGAAGCCGTCCTGCACGACACCAACCGCATCCTGCCCGTGAGCTCCATGCTCAAGGACTTCCACGGCATCTCCGACATCTGCATGTCCGTGCCGACCCTCCTCAACCGTCAGGGCGTCAACAACACCATCAACACCCCGGTCTCCGACAAGGAGCTCGCCGCTCTGAAGCGCTCTGCCGAGACGCTGAAGGAAACCGCCGCCCAGTTCGGCTTCTGATAAAAAATCGCTGTACGGAGCGCCTTTCGCACCGCACAAGACTCGACCTACCTTTGTAGGCCTTCAACTTGTGCGGCACGAAAATCGCACACATACAGCGATTTTTTATACCCTGCCGAATGCTCCCATTGGGAGCATTTTTTATTCGTGGAGTTCGTTGGAGGAGGGGGAGCTATAGCCCTCGGGCTCGAGCTGGAAGGTGGTGTGGGGGACCGAGACCGGGAAGTGCTCGCGCAGGCAATCCTGCAGTTGGGTGAGGATTGTGGCGGCATCTTCCATGGTGAGGTCTTTGTCAACTACCACGTGGGCCATCAGAATCGGCATGCCGGTGGACACCGTGCTGGCGTGGAGGTCATGCACGGCAAGCACATGCGGCACGTCTTCCAGATGTTCGCGTACCTTATCGAGGTCAAGTCCATCCGGTGTTTCCTCCAGCAGCACCTTGACCGCGTTGTGCAGCAACTTGATGGCGCGCGGAATCATCATCAGTGCGATGACGGCACCGGCCACGGCGTCGAAGCCATTCCATCCGGTGGAGATCATTACCAGGGCAGAGGCCACCACGGCCACCGAGCCAAGTGCGTCATTCATCACCTCGAGGAACGCGGCCTTCATATTCATGTTGTCTTCGCGCTGCGAGGCAAGGATGAAAATCGAGATGATATTTGCGGCAAGACCCAGAATGCCCACGAACAGCAGCAAGCCGATATCGTCGATTTCCGCTTTGGAACCGCCGAACAGACGCATGCCGGCCTCCATCAACGCATAGATGCCAACGACGAGCAGCACCACGGCACCTGCGGCAGCGGTGAGCACCTCAAGCCTGGCCCAGCCCCAAGTACGAGTGTTGCTGGGCTTGCGGCGCATCAGTATGGCGGTGATTGTGGATGCCGCCAGCACGGACATGTCGGTGAGCATATGACCGGCATCCACCAGCAGGGCCAATGAGCCGGTTAAGACAGCCGACACCATTTCGATGAGGAAGACCGAACCGGTTACGGTCAACGTGGCAATCAGCCTACGCTGGTGCGCGGCAGGGTTTATGGATGTGGATGGTGCGGGTGCATGGGTATGAGCCATATGTACTCCTTCGCTCTATCGAGTTGAAACCGCTTCTCATTTCCATTTGCGATATGGTCTGAATACGACGAAACCCCGGCGCGAGGCCGGGGTTTCGTAAGCTGTGCGTGACTATAGCACGACCGGCGCGATTCGGTGTACGCTGATCAGCTGGTGGCGAACAGGCTACAATTTGCGCAGCACGGTGACCACCTTGCCCATAATCGTGGCATGTGTGCCGTCGATGGGCGAGTATGCGGGGTTGTGCGGCATCAGCCAGACATGGCCGTTTTCCTTGCGGAAGGTCTTCACCGTGGCCTCGTCGTCCAGCAGAGCGGCGACGATATCTCCGTTGACGGCGGAATTCTGTTCGCGCACCACCACATAGTCGCCATCGCAGATAGCGGCATCCACCATGGAATCGCCGTGGACTTCCAGCATGAACAGGGTGCCGGAGCCGGTCAGCCGTTCCGGCAGACGCATGACGTCGTCCACATGCTGTTCGGCGGTAATTGGCACGCCGGCGGCAATACGGCCAACGAGCGGCACATCGTGTGATTCGGCAATGGCTTCGGCGGGGAATTGGTATATCTCCGCCACATTACTGGTGCTGGTTGCCTCTTCGCTGGCTTGGGAGGGCTTTTCGGCATTCGGGGCGGATCCTGCCACCACCTCGATGGCTCGACCCTTGTTCGCGTTCATGCGGATGAAGCCCTTGTCTTCCAAAACTTGTAGCTGATGCTTGACCGAAGACGGACTTTTGAGCCCGGCGGCATTTCCGATTTCCCGGAAAGAGGGGGCGAAGCCTTGTTCGTCGATATGCGTGCGAATGGCGTCCAACACTTTGCGCTGGCGGTCGGTCAGGGTGGACTCGTCCGGCTTCTGCTTGGGGGAGAAGGGAATGGTGCTCACGTCAGGGCTCCTTTCGTTACGTCACCAGCATAACGTGTTGTTCGTGTGAAATCAAACATCTGTTCGAGTTTCGACTTGACCGTGTCGAACGTTTGTGCCATTATAAGAACAGTTGTTCGATAGAACATCTGTTCGAGAGAGGTGGTCGTGATGACTGGTTCAATGGTGATGGCCCCGGCCCGTAGCGCACGTGTAGCTATGCAGCATGCTGGAACGTTCCACCGGAATGTGCGTGGGAAGATTATCGCAGTGATGGTCGCCTTGGCGCTGGCCTGGTGTGGTTTCGGCGCGCTTACCGCTCAGCGGGCCCAATCGGATACGGGGGCCACGCAGGTGACCAGTTATATCGTGCGGCCGGGGGATACGCTCTGGTCATATGCTTCGGCTATCACGCCTGCTGGTCATGATGTATCGGAAACGGTGGATGAGCTGATTGCGTTGAACAATCTTGAGTCCGGATCATTGCAGGCCGGGCAGCGCATTATTGTTCCGGTTGAGTAAATGAAACCCGAGCGGCATGGTTTTTCCGCCCGTACACGTTATTCTGGGGAGCATGCATTGTCCTTTTTGCCAGAACCCCGACACCAAAGTCATTGATACGCGCATTAGCGATGACGGTCATTCCATCCGTCGGCGTCGCGTATGCCCGAAATGCAGCAAGCGTTTTACCACGGTGGAAACCAGTATGCTGCTGGTCACTAAACGTTCGGGTGGCGTGGAGCCATTCAGTAGAGACAAAGTGATTTCCGGCGTACGCAAAGCTTGTCAGGGGCGGCCGGTCAGAGAAGAGGATCTGAAGCTGCTGGGACAGAAAGTCGAAGAGGATCTTCGCTCCCGAGGCCTTGCCGAAGTCACCTCAGATGAAGTGGGCAAAGCCATCCTGAAACCGTTGCGTGACTTGGATGTGGTGGCGTACCTTCGATTCGCGAGTGTGTACCAGAACTTTGCAGGTCTGGAGGATTTCCAAAGCGCCATTGATGGTTTGCGTGAATAATATGCGAATGCCATGCACCGTGATATGCGAGTGATTCGCAAACCATGGTGCGAGCCAATCATGAAGCCCAGCACTTATGAAAGAGACCCGTCATGATGACGGGTCTCTTTCATATCAATCGAGGATGAGCTGCGTCAGCTGATGACACGCATGCGAATGGTGCCTTCGATGTTGCGCAGTGCTTCAAGCGTGGCGGCGCTGGGCGTCTGAGCCACGTCGGTGACCACATAGCCAAGTTCGCCTTCGGTTGCCAGCGACTGGAAGGAAACGTTGATGTTCTCCTCGCCGAGCACATGATTGACATGAGCCAGCACACCAGGAAGATTGTCGTGCAGATGGGCGATACGGCACACACCCTTGCACTCACCGAGGTTGATCTGTGGTAGGTTCACGGACAAGGAGGTAGAACCCTTGAACCAGTAATCCTCAAGACGCTGAGAGACGAAATGGCCGATGGATTCCTGAGCTTCCAAGGTGGAGCCGCCAATATGAGGAGTCAGAATCATATTGTCTTCATTGGCCAGTGAGGTCTCGAACGGATCTCCGCTCTTCTTCGGTTCAACGGGGAACACGTCGACCGCCGCGCCAGACAGATGGCCGGAATCGAGGTGCTGCTTCAGAGCTCCCAGATCGGCGACGAAACCGCGCGAAAGGTTAATGAAAATCGCGTCCTGCTTCATGTGGGCGAATTGGTCTTCGCCGAAGAATCCGGTGTTCGACTTGCGGCCATCCACGTGCAGGGTCACGGCATCGGACTGTTCCAGCAGTTCGTTGAGGGTGTCGCAACGGTGGGCATTGCCCAGTGCCAGTTTCTCCTCAATGTCGTAGAACACCACGCGCATGCCGAGGGCCTCGGCCAGTACCGACAGCTGGGAGCCGATGTTGCCGTAGCCGATGATGCCGAGGGTCTTGCCTCGCACTTCATGCGAGCCGGAAGCGGACTTGTCCCACAGGCCATGCTTGATGTGATGCGTGTGTGCGGGAATGCGGCGCATCAAGCAGATGATGTCGCAGATCACCAATTCCACCACGGAACGGGTGTTGGAGTAGGGAGCGTTGAACACGGCGATGCCACGCTTGCCGGCATGTGCCAGATCGACCTGATTGGTGCCGATGCAGAAGCAGCCGATGGCGCTTAGCGTAGGACGCGCATCCAGCACGCGGGCTGTGACGTTGGTCTTGGAGCGTACGCCCACCAAGTCCACGCCATCCAGCGCATCGATGAGTTCGTCCTCGCTCAGGGCTCCCTTCATGGTCTCGACTTCGAAACCGTGATCACGCAGCGATTTGGCCGCATCGGGGTGAATGTTTTCCAATAACAGTGCTTTGGGCATGCTTCATACCTTAGATGTTCAGGGACTTTTCGTCCGCTTTTGTCCGAACTATAACCAGTTTCTGGGTCGGCCTGGTCATTGCCACGTACAGGTCCGAGGCGGCGACCAGGCGGCTCGGCGCGTCATCCTCGATGAGACCGGGCTCGACCACCACGACGGCATCGAACTCCAGACCCTTGACCGTTTCAGTGCCGCAGACGCTGATTTGCTCATCCCATTCGGGCTGCTCGATGAGCCTTGCGTATTCGGCCGGGTCAAGAATGACAGCCAGTTTGCGGCGCACGGCATCGCGCACCGGGGCGATGAGATTATCCGGACAGATGACGGCGATGCGGCCGGTGCCGTCTGCCGAAACGAATTGTTCGGCAAGCTGCGCCGCCTGCTCGGCCGTCGTTTCCAGCAAGGACGACATGTCGGGCACCACATTGCGGGACACCGAATCGGGGATGGTGCGCACCGCATTGACCGTGGAGATGTAGAGGCCTTCCTCCTCGGCAAATCGTGAGGCAAGTTCGGAAACTTCCTGCGGATTACGGTAGTTGATGGTCAACTCGTTCAAATCCCAGTGGCTTTCGCCGAACAGGCGGTTCATCGATTTGCTCCAGCGTCGGGTGCCACCCAGCGCCGAAGTCTGCGCCACATCGCCCACGATGGTGAACGAGCGGGAGGGACAACGGCGGATCAACATACGCCAGTCCATGGCGGTCAATTCCTGCGCTTCATCGACCACGATGTGCCCGTAGGTCCATTCACGGTCGGCCGCGGCCCGCTGCGCGGTCAGCTCAGCGTCGTCCCCGTTCATCTGGTCGAGCAGCATCTGACTGGAGACGATGCCTCCACCCAGACCGGTCGCGGCCAGAGTGTCTTTGGCATACTGCTCTTCGGCGGCACGACGTGCGTCGGCGGCGGACTGGCGGGCCACCGCCTTGGGATCGGGGCCCAGCATATCCATTGCTTCGTCGAGCAGCGGAATATCGGAGCGGGTCAACGGGGAGCCTTTGGGGCGGGCAAGTGCCGCGATGTCGTTGTCGGTCAGCCAACCAGCCAGAGACTTCAGACGTTCGGGATGGGCGAACAGCTGATCGATGAGCCATGGGGCGGTCATCGGCAGCCAGCACAGGTTCAGGGTCTTGCGAACCTGCTCGTTCATACGTAGCAGCGACATCGCGCGGTTCAGCTCCGCCTGATCCGGCGTGTAATCAAGCTGTTCGGCATAACGGTTCTGCATGCTGGTCAGCATCGAACGGATAAAGGTCTCGCGGGCCTTGTTATGAGGTTGTCGGGTGCGCTTCGCGTCCGCCTGCGCCTGCTCGATATCAGTGGCCAGCATTGGTACCTGAATGCCGCTAATGGTTACTGTCGGCAGAGCAGCGGGAACACGCACGCGTGCGGCGATGGCATTGGCCACTACGGAGGTCATGCGTCGATCGCCCTTGAGCTTGGCTGCATAAGGGGAGTCGACCGCCGTGGCGGTGATGCCGGGAATCAGATCGCTGATGGTGCGTGAGACCACGCCGGTCTCGCCCAAGGAGGGTAGCACCTGATCGATGTAGTGCAGGAACGCCGAGCTGGGGCCAACAACCAGCACGCCGGAACGTTCCAGCGTGCGCCGGTGCGTGTACAGCAGGTAGGCGGCGCGATGGAGCGCCACGGCCGTCTTGCCGGTGCCGGGGCCGCCCTGCACCACCACGGCGCGATTCATGTCGGAGCGGATGATGCGGTCCTGCTCGGCCTGAATGGTGGCCACGATATCGGTCATCTTGCCGGTGCGGCGTGAGCTCAACGAAGCCAGCAGCGCACCCTCGCCGGTCAATGTGCCGGCGGAAGACGCCTGGCCGACCTGGTCTGAATGCACGTCGAGCACCTCATCCTCAACGCCCACGACTTCGCGGAAACTCAAGGTGATATGCCTGCGCATCACGATGTCGCCGTGATTGGAAGGGGTCGCCTCATAGAAAGGACGTGCGGCTTCGGCACGCCAGTCGGTCAGAATCGGCTCATGGTCCGGGCTCGACAGGCCGATGCGGCCGATGTAATGACGGTCGCCGTTCTTGGCATCGAGACGGCCAAACACCAGCCGATCCTCAACGCTGCGCAATTGCGTGAGGCGGTTTTCGTACATTGTGGCAAAGGAGTCTCGTTCGCTGCGTTGCGTGGGGGATCCGTGGGAGCCGGCGGCGCGTACGGTGTCCAGGCGTTGCCACATTTCGGCTCGCAGATCATCCAATCGTCCATAGGCGCGATCGACGGCCTGCTGCTCTTCATGCAGCTGGGAGGCGTAACTCGACATGCTGTTCTCTTCGTTCCATTTCCGTGGGGCAGAAAAACTTAAGGCATTCAAATTTACCGCACACCCCCTACGTCAGTGATGCGGACAACTCGGAATAGGTGAATTCAGCGTGAATTCACCATGCTGCTCGGTCGGTGGGGTGCGCGACGTGGATTGGATGTGCGGAGCGTCCATTCGTGCGACAGTCGTGGCCGACACGCGCAATCCATCGGTAATTGCCCTAAAAGGGTGAGCAAATCGTGCATGAGTGGGGAGAAATGGGGAATCGTGGGGTAGAGTGGTGAGCCAGTTGGCCGAAGTGTATCCCACGTAACGATGAAGGAGGTGGAGCCATGGTTGCCGATCAGACGATTCGCGACGCTGATGCCAACGCACAAGGCTCCACCACTATGGCCGATCTCATGGCTGGTCTGCCGCCATTGCTTCTCGGCACATATACGCCGAAGATCGATGCCAAGGGCCGTATAGCGCTTCCGGCCAAATTCCGCTCCCAGCTGGGGCAGGGCCTGGTCATGGCCCGAGGCCAGGAACGGTGCGTGTACCTGCTGCCGTTCGACGAATTTCGACGTATCGCCTCGCAGATTCAGCGTGTGTCGGTGGGAAACAAAGCCGCCCGCGAATACCTGCGTGTGTTCCTTTCCGGTGCCGTCGACCAGCAGCCGGACAAGCAGGGCCGCGTGCTGGTGCCGCAGATGCTGCGCGATTACGCCAATCTGGGTTCCGACGTCGTGGTGATCGGCGTTGGCACCCGTGCCGAACTGTGGAATAAGGACACGTGGGAGTCCTACCTCGCCGAGAAGGAAGAGGGATATTCCGATATTGCTGACGATGTGTTGCCGGAGGTGGAATTCTGATGGTTGATGTGGCGAATATTCATCTGCCGGTATTGCTTGACGATTGCGTGAACCTGATGGCACCTGCCCTGGAACATGAGAACGCCATCGCAGTGGATTGCACCCTGGGCCTTGCCGGCCATTCCATCGCCTTCCTCAAGGCCGCGCCTCAGGCTCGGCTCATCGGCATTGACCGTGACAGTGAAGCGCTGGGGCTGGCCACCGAACGTATGGAACGGGAGGGGCTCGCCGATCGATTCATTCCGGTGCATGCCGCCTTCGATCAGCTCGATCAGGTGTTGGCGGACCAAGACATCGAACGCGTGGACGCCGTATTCATGGATCTGGGATTATCCAGCCTGCAGATCGACGAAACCGATCGTGGCTTCTCCTATTCGCATGATGCGCCGCTGGATATGCGCATGGACGTCAGCCAGCCGTTGACGGCCGAACGGATTCTTGCCACCTATGATGCGGCGGAACTGGTCCGCATATTCAAGGAATACGGTGAAGAGCGTTTCTCGCGTCAGATCGCCCGCGCCATCGTGGCGCGTCGAGACAAGGAGCCGTTTACCACCACCGCACAGCTCAACCGTCTGGTCGATGAAGTGGTGCCGCAAGCCCACCGCCCGGCGGGCAATCCCGCCAAACGCGTCTTCCAGGCGTTGCGCATTGAAGTCAACGGCGAATTGGACAAGCTCGCCTCCACATTGCCGCAGGCCGCGAACCGACTGCATGTCGGGGGACGACTGGTGGTGGAGTCCTATCATTCGCTCGAAGACAAAACCGTCAAATTGTTCATGGCACAAGGGCTGCGAGTGGATGTTCCGGCTGGCCTGCCTGTCATACCGCCGGATGCCCAACCGTTTTTCACGGATCTCACGCGAGGTGCCATCAAGGCCGACGAACATGAAATCGCAGCCAACCCGAGATCGGCTTCGGTGCGGTTGCGGGCGGTGGAAGTCAGCCGTGAGATTCCGTCACGATGGAGGAAACGCTTTACGCAAACCGCGCAGGGCCTGAATGACGTCAAGATACAAGGCTCCGCGTCTCCGGGCAGAGCCAAAAACACGGCACGAATTCGTACAAGGAGGGGATAACAGCATATGGCAACTGCACGTAGCATTCGATCGAACGCGGCTCCAGCCTCGAACCGACCGCACACCAAGCATCAGTCCTCCTCCCGACCTGAGCTGCGGGTGGTCTCCAACCCGCGTGGAAACGAGCAGGGCAATGTCGTCGGACGGGTCATCGAATGGACCAGAACAAGAAGCGCACCGCTGGTGCACGTGGCCATTGCAGTGATCTTCCTCGTCGGCACCTTGTTCGGCGCGCTGATGCTGCGTACCCAGATGGTGCAGAACTCGTTTGAGGCGGCACAGATCGAAACCAACATCAACAGACTTACCCAAGATATCGAAGACGATCAGGCCAAACTCGATCAATTGGTCGCGAACCTGCCCGACAAGGCCAGCGACATGGGCATGGTCCCGCAGCAGGGATCAGTGTCCATCGACTTAAGCGGATACCAGTCCAACAAAGGCGGAACCCAGTGAACACCATTCGTCGCATCGTAGAGTTCGCCAAGGTCAAGACCTTCGCGTTCAAATGCATCGCCATCGGCGCCGCATTGGCGTTGGTGGCGTCGGCATGCGTGATTCAGCTGGCCTCCACCCAGCTCATCGGCGGCCGTCAAACCGCACAAGCGGCCACGGCTAACCGCACCCTGACCGTGACGTTGAGCGCCAAACGTGGGCGTATCCTCGACGCCAACGGCTCCGTGCTCGCTCAAAGCGTGGAGCGTTATACTATCGTCGCCAATCCGGAGGCTGCACAGGAGTTCGAGCCGATTACTTGCAATGACAACACCCGTGATTACTGCCACGAAATTGACGGCAAACCCGTGGGCGCTACCGGAGCGGCGGCCGTGGGCCGACTGCTGGCCAAAGTCCTGGATATGAACGCCATGGAACTGGGCGCTGATCTGTCCGGTACCGGGCAGTATGTGATTCTGAAGAAAGATGTGACTCCGCAGGTCAAGCGCAGCATCGAGGCGTTGCACCTGGGCGGTATTGTCTGGGGTGAGCTGAGCAGTGAACGACTGTATGCGGATGGCGATCTCATGGGCGCGCTGCTTGGCGGCGTGAACGACAACGGCGATGGCGTCGCCGGCATCGAGCAGGTCGAGAACAAGACGCTTACCGGAACCGATGGCCATGAAACCTACCAGCGTGGTAATGGCGGCGAAGAGATTCCCGGCACCATGACCGAATCGGTGGCGGCCAAAAATGGCGACGATGTCACCCTGACCATTGACCGTGATGTGCAATGGTATGTCAAAAAGGTCTTGAAGGAGGCCGAATCCAAGTATGGTGCAGCGTGGGCGATCGCCGTGGTGCAGGATGTCCAGAGCGGGGAGATTCTCGCACTGGCCGATAGCGATGAAGTACAGGCTGGTACCGATGCGGCGAAGATGAGCCCGTCTCGGGCCGTGTCCGAAACCTTCGAGCCTGGTTCGGTGGGCAAGGTCATCTCCATGTCCGGCTATCTGCAGATGGGACTGCATAAGATGAGCGATCAATTGTCGGTCCCGGACCACATCACACAGGAGGGCCAGACCTACAAGGACTCATTCGACCATGGCACTGAGCGCTGGACGCTCGCCGGCATTCTGCAGAACTCATCGAACGTCGGCATGATTATGGCCGGGGAGAACTATCCGGATGAGCAACGCTACGAGTACCTGACCAAATTCGGCATCGGACAACCGACCGGACTGAACCTGCCCGGTGAATCGAGCGGTCTGCTCACCAACCCTTCGGCGTGGGATCTGCGTACGCGCAACACCATCCTGTTTGGTCAGGGCTACACCGTCAACGCCCTGCAGCTCAACAACGTGGTGGCCACCATCGCGAACAAGGGTGTCAAGCAGCAGCAGTCGATCATCAAATCAACCACCGATGCCAATGGCAAGACCACTGAGACCAAGAAGGGCGAAGCCACCCGCGTGGTGGATGAAAAGGTCGCATCGGACATGATGAATGCGATGGAATCAGTGGCGGAAGGCTACAACAAGTTCGTCAAGGTCGATGGTTACCGCATGGCCGCCAAGTCCGGTACCGCAGAGGTGCAGGGCTCGGATGGCACGCTCTCGTCCATTATCTCCGATTATTCCGTGGTGATTCCCGCGGACAACCCGCGCTATGCGGTCACCGTGGTGATGAAGGATCCGAATGGTGTGTTCGGCGGTCTGACGGCCGGCCCTGTTTCCGCACAGATTTGTGAGTTCCTTATGCAGAAATACGAGGTGCCTGTCTCCAGTCCACGCAAAAATGCTATTCCAGTCACGTGGTAAGGATCAGGGGAGAAAGGCGATAGCCCATGAGTGCAGTGAGCGAATCCATCGCCCAGCGGGTGACCCTGGGAATGCTGGTCGAACGGTACGGTTTTGAAGTCGATCCACCCTTCGCCACCAATGTCACCATTACCTCACTCAGCGATGCCGTGGACACCGTGATTCCCGGCTCGCTGTTCATCTGCACGCATGAGCAGGAACCCGATGTACTGCATGCCGCACAGGCCGGTGCCTATGCGGCGTTGCTGCCACGCGCGTCCAAAGGGCAGATCGCCAATGCCGATATACCGTTGCTCTACGGCGATTTCGACGATCGCGTACTCGGCGATCTGGCCAGCGGTCTGGCCGGCGGACCGTCCAATGCCATGGCGGTGTTCGCGGTGACCGGTGCGGATGAGCAGGCCGTCGACGCAGGCGTGTCCCAGCTCTCCGAATTCCTGCACATGCTGGGCAATCCGGTGGCGGTAATCACCGCATCCGGGTCCACGTCGATGACACGTACCATGAACCTGAACTATCCTCTGGGCATCCTCGATATGCAGCGCGCGCTGTCCGTGTGCGCCGAAGACGGTGTGGCGGCCGTGATCATCGCCATGGATGACCGCACGTTGGCCGAGCATGCGTTGGAATCGGTGAACGTGGATGTACTGGGCACGGAGGATGTCAACGCAAGCGCAAGCTTGAACGAATTGAAGACACGCTACGCATTCGTTGCGGAACATGACATGTCCATGACCTCGTCGACACCCGAATCGGATGAAATGGCTGCGGATTCACCGGCAATGTATGACCGCGTCCGACTCGGGCACATGTCCTTGGCCATCGCCATGGTGCTGGCCGCCGGCGTGAGGAAAAACAACATACGCAGTGCCCTGCATGTGGCCAATAATCTCAATTAAGTCCGTGGATACGGGACGAAGCGTAATCGTAAAGGAGTTTGAAACACCATGGTTCCGATGAGCGTGGAGGAGATCGCCAAGGCCGTCGATGGTCGATTGATCGGAGACGCCGGTTCCGAGTCTCGAGCCACCAATACGGTCAGCGACTCGCGGCAGGCCGGCCCCGGATCGGTGTTTGTGGCCATCCGAGGCGAGCGTGTCGATGGGCATGACTTTGTGGCGAAAACCGCTGGACAGGGAGCCACGGTGGCCATCGTCGACCATGAGGTGAAGTCCGATGGCCTTCCGCAGATCGTAGTGAAAGACACGGTCGACGCCCTTGGCGAACTCGCCCGATACAACATCGTTCGCCGCCGCGAGCTGGACGGCGACTTCGACATCATCGGATTGACCGGTTCGGTGGGCAAGACCACCACCAAGGATCTGCTCTCCTCCCTGCTTGCCACCGTAGGTCCGACCGTGGCTCCGGTGGGATCGTTCAACAATGAGATCGGCCTGCCGCTCACTGCGTTGCGGGTCGATGAGCACACCCGGTTCTTCGTGGCTGAGATGGGTGCCAGCCATATCGGCGAAATCGCGCGACTGACCCGTATCGCACCGCCGAACACGGCAATCGTATTGAAGGTCGGCGTCGCTCACCTTGGAGAATTCGGCTCCCGCGAACGCATCGCACAGGCGAAAAGCGAAATCGTGCAGGGATTGCTTCCCGGAGGCACCGCGGTACTGAACGCCGATGACGAACACGTGGTTCCCATGGCCGGCCTGGCCAACGGCGACGTGCTGTGGTTCGGCTTGGGATCGTCGCAGGAGCCCGAGGTGCGGGCCATTGATGTCACTGCCGACCGGTCCGATCATGCTGAATTCACGTTGGTCGATGCGGACGGCAACCATACGCCGGTGCATCTGGGCATTCCTGGACGTCACAATGTGATGAACGCGTTGGCCGCCGCAACCGTGGCGATGCGTTACGGTATGGCACCCGAAACGGTGGCACGGATTCTGGCCTCGCAGCACACCATCAGCCCTCATCGCATGGCATTGTCCACGGTGAATCGCGAGGGGACTTCCTTCACGCTGATCGATGATTCCTTCAACGCCAATCCCGACTCCATGAAAGCCGGCCTGAACGGGTTGAAGGCCTGGAACTCAAATGACGGCAAGGAGCCGTTCCGCGTGGCGCTGCTGGGTGCCATGCTGGAACTCGGCGCCGATGAAACGGCATTGCACACCTCGATCGGCACGTATGCGGACGAATTGGGCATCGACGCGATCATCGCGGTCGGTTCCGCCCAAGACCAACATCTCGATGCACTGGCACAGGCTCTGGCGGACGGTGCCCGTCAGAGCCAATCCGCGTCGGTGGATTGCGTACACGACATCGATGCGGCCGAACAGCTGGTCATCGACTTGGCTCGCAACCATCCCGACGCTGTGGTGCTGCTCAAGGGATCGCACGCGTCAGGCCTGAGCGCTTTGGCTGAACGCTGGGCAAAGAACTGACCTGATAACCACCCCAAGAAACCGACAAGAAAGAGAAGCTGCACGTGATTGCTCTGATCATTGGAATGCTGGTGTCGCTCATCGTCACCTTAGTCGGCACCCCGCTGCTGATTCGGCTGGTCCACAAGCTGCACTATGGCCAGTACATCCGCCAGGATGGGCCGCAGTCGCATCTGGTCAAGCGCGGCACCCCCACGTTGGGCGGCGTGGTCATCAACTTCGCGATTCTGCTCGGTTGGGCATCCTCCGCACTGTACCGATACCTGCGTTCGGGCGACGTGCCCTCCTGGTCCGCGGCGCTCGTACTGTTCGCCATGCTGTCGATGGGTCTGCTGGGCTTTATCGACGACTTCGCCAAGGTGCGTAAGAAGCAGAACGAAGGCCTATCGGTGGGCGGCAAGTTCATCGGCCAGTTCATCTTCGCCACCATCTACGCGGTACTTGCGCTGCTGATTCCCACCAAATCGGGATTCCCCAGTGCGCAGGCAGGCATCAGCTTCATCGAACAGCCGTTCTTCAACTTCGACTTCGCCGGCCGTGCCGTAGCCATCATCCTGTTCGTCATCTGGGTGAACTTCCTGATGACCGCATGGACCAACGCAGTGAATCTGACGGATGGACTTGACGGTCTGGCGGCAGGTTCGTCGATGATCGCCTTCACTGGTTTTGGCATCATCGCATTCTGGGAAAGCTACCACATCAAGGGCGGCAGCCATGGCGGATATTCCTATGCCGTGTCCGATCCTCTCGATCTGACCGTCATCGCCGTATGCGCGGCCGTCGCCTGCTTCGGCTTCCTGTGGTACAACTCGAACCCCGCATCGATTTTCATGGGTGATACCGGTTCCCTGGCCTTGGGCGGTCTGTTCGCAGCCCTGTCCATCGCCACGCACACCGAATTCCTGGCGGTGGTTCTGGGCGGACTGTACGTCATGGAAGCCATGAGCGACGTCATCCAGGTCGGGTACTTCAAGATGACCCACAAACGTGTATTCAAAATGGCGCCGATTCACCATCATTTCGAACTGGAGGGTTGGACCGAAACCAAGGTGGTGGTGCGGTTCTGGATGATCGAACTCATCTTCGTGCTGCTCGCCCTGACGATTTTCTACGGCGACTGGGTCACCCGCTCCGGCCTGCTGTTCAGCTAGCGGAAATCTGGGTGGATTATGCTCACCCACGGAATTCCTATATCAGGAGGAACAATGCAAGTAGCGGATAAGACAGTGGTGATCGCCGGACTGGGGGTGTCCGGCACCTCGTTGGCGGAGGTATTGAGGGAACGCGGCACCCACGTGATTGGCGTCGACGAGAGGAAGCCCGAGGCCGATCTCCACTCCTTTGATGACGTGGACTGGGACCACGTGGACTACGTCATGTCGTCCCCGGTGTTCAACCCCCGCACCCCGTTCGTGCTGGAAGCCCAACGCCGTGGCATCCCCGTGATGAGCGAGGTGGAATTCGCATGGCAGCTGCGTGTGAATAACGAGCGCACCGGTACTCCGGCTCCATGGATCGGCATCACCGGCACCAACGGCAAAACCTCCACCACCGAGATGACCTCGGAAATGCTCACCGCCTGCGGACTCGACGCGCCGACCGCCGGCAATATCGCTTCCGGAGACATGAGCATGAGCCTGTCTCGTTGCGCCACCAATCCGCAGCACGACGTACTGTGCGTGGAACTGAGCTCCTTCCAATTGCACTTCACCGATTCGCTGGCACTTGACTGCGCGGCGATCACCAATATCGCCGACGATCACCTCGACTGGCATGGCGGGCGCGAGAATTACGCCGCCGACAAATCCAAGGTGTTCCACAACGCCAAACGCGCCATCGTCTACAATGCGCAGGACGCCAAAGTCAGCGAACTGGCGGCCGAGGCTCAGACTGCCGAAGGATGCCGCAAGGTGGGATTCACGCTCGAGGCCCCTCAAGCCGGCCAGATCGGCATTGAAGATGGCTGGATCGTGGACAGGAGCGGCGTGGCCGGCGGCGCAGTAGGAGAGTCGGTCAGACTGGCCGCCATCACCGATTTCACGCATCTGGCAGAGCCGGACGGCTCACTGTACCCGCATCTGGTGGCCGATGCATTGACGGCATTGGCGTTGGTGCTGGGACTTGGCGCTGATCGCGATACCGCGTTGAAGGCGCTTACCTCGTTCAAGCCGGGCGGCCATCGCATCGAAACCGTGGCTGAGGCCGCAGTCGAGGGCGGATCTGTTCGTTTTGTGGACGATTCCAAAGCCACCAACGGCCATGCGGCACGCGCCTCGCTGTCCAGCTTCCCGGCCAAGTCTGTGATCTGGATTGCCGGAGGTCTGGCCAAGGGCAGTCGATTCGAGGACCTGGTCAAGGACCAGGCACACACCATCAAAGCGGCCGTCATCATCGGCAAAGACCAGCAGCCGATGATCGAAGCGTTTGCCAGCCAAGCTCCGGACATCCCGGTGACCATCATCGATCCCGAAGACAACGATACCGTCATGGATCGTGCCGTCGAAGCCTGCGGCACGTATACCGCCGCCGGCGACATCGTGCTTATGGCTCCGGCCTGCGCCTCCATGGACCAGTTCAAGTCCTACGCGGATCGAGGCAATCGATTCGCCGCCGCAGCCAAGACGTGGAGCGAGGTGCATGGCCTCCACTGATACCCATAAGCGTAAGGCATACAGAGTCCCTGACAAGCCCGCACTCGAAATCACTGACTACACGGGTTGGCGAAGCTTGCTCAACCCGCTATGGTGCTACCACGGCTTCCGCATGGCCGTGGTGGGGCTGACATGCTTCGGCCTGATCATGGTGTTCTCCAGCTCCACGGTCACCATGGCCGCACTGGGCAAGTCGCCGTTCCTTCAGCTTCTGAACCAGGGCGCGTTTTGCCTGATCGGCTTGGTGCTGGGCTTCGTGGCATTGATGATGCCGGTGACGTTCTGGAAACGGACCGGCGTGCTCTTTGTGGTGGGTGCCTGCCTGTTGCAGGCGCTGACTTTTACTCCTTTGGGTCTCGACGTCTATGGCAACAAAGGTTGGCTGAACCTCGGCTTCACCACTATCCAGCCGGCTGAATTCATGAAGTTCGCGATGTGCATATGGCTGCCCTCGTCGTTGCATGCCTGCAGCAAGATGTACCACAAGAAGGGAATCAAAGCATATGCCGCGCCGTTGGTGTTGTATGCGATAGGCGTGGCGCTGGTGATGGGCGGCAGGGACCTCGGCACGGCCATGATTCTGGTCTTCATCGGAGGCGTGGCCTTTCTGATCGTCGGGTTCCCCGGCAAATGGATGGGAGTCGGCGTATTGGGCGCGGTGGTTATGGTCGGTGCATTGGCGGTTTCCAGCCCGAACCGCTTGCGTCGTATTCTGGCCACATATGGCGATTGCTCGGCCGCTGACGCGCAGAGCGTATGTTACCAGTCCATTCACGCCAAGTACGCCATCGCCTCCGGAGGTTTTCTGGGATTGGGCATCGGCAATTCGCGGGAGAAATGGAACTACCTGCCGGCCGCCCATAACGATTTCATTTTCGCAATCATCGGCGAGGAGACCGGATTCGTCGGTTGCGCCATCGTATTGCTGTTCTTCGCGATTCTCGCCTGGTGCATGATCGTCATCGCATTGCAGGTCACCGATCGTTATGTTGCCATGGTGCTGATGTGCGTCACCATTTGGATCGTGGGCCAGGCCATGGTCAACATCGGCGTGGTCGTGGGTGTGTTCCCGGTATTGGGCGTGCCTATGCCGTTCGTCTCCGCAGGTGGCTCATCCATGATTATGTGCTTGACGGCGGCCGGACTGGTTGTGGGACTTATGCGCTCTCAACCGCAGATAAGACAGTCGCGTCAGAGCGCGTAAGTAGACTCGGTAATCATGAATCAAGGCACACCACATATCGTTCTTGCTGGCGGCGGTACCGCCGGACATGTCAATCCGCTGCTCGCGGTCGCCGGGGCGATTCGCGACATCGAACCCACGGCACAGGTCACCGTCATCGGCACTGCGGTGGGTTTGGAGAAGGATTTGGTGCCGGAGGCCGGCTACGAGCTCGACACCATCGAAAAAGTGCCGTTCCCGCGTCGCCCTAACCTGTACATGCTGCGCTTCCCGGCAAAATGGAAGCGAGAAACCGCCAAGGTGCGCTCCATTCTTGAAACGCGGCATGCGGATGTCGTGGCCGGATTCGGCGGGTATGCTTCCGCCCCCGTCTACGCCACCGCACACAAGATGGGTATTCCGATTGCCATCCATGAGCAGAATGCGCGTGCCGGCATGGCCAATAAACTGGGCGCTCGTTGGGCCGATTTCATCGGTACCGTGTACGAGGGCACCGGTCTCAAACCGCGTGCCGGAGCCGACGTCGAGCGCGTCGGTCTGCCGTTGCGCCCGGCCATCGCCTCCCTGACCAAACGCATCGGTGACGACCGTGCCGCCGTACGCCGTGAATCGGCCGCGCAGCTTGGCGTCGATCCGAACCGTCCGCTGGTGCTGGTCACTGGCGGATCGCTGGGAGCGCAAAGCCTGAACCGTGCCATCGCCTCCTCCGCCGCAGACCTGTTGGCCCACGCACAAATCATCCATTTGACCGGGCGAGGCAAAATCAGCGAAGTACGCGAACTGGTCACGGCCTCGGCCGGCGCGGACGTGCTTACCGGCATCGGCCCCGAATCGGCCGGACAAGGTGACTACCATACCGCCGAATATCTGGAACGAATCGATCTGGCCTTCGCCTGTGCCGACTTGGTGATTTGCCGTGCCGGAGCCGGATCGGTATCCGAGCTGGCTGCACTGGGCCTGCCGGCCATTTACGTGCCGCTGCCCATCGGCAACGGCGAGCAGCGTTTCAACGCCGAGCCAGTGGTGAACGCCGGCGGCGGCCTTCTGGTCGCAGACAAGGACCTGACCCCGCAGTGGGTGCATGAGCATGTGCCCGATCTGCTCGCCGATTACGAACGACTTGCCGAATTCGGCCGCAAGGCATGGGAATACGGCATCAGAAACGCTGCCGAAATCATGGCCCGGCACGTTCTGCAATTAGCCGAACCATCCAAGTAGTATTCAGATATCATTCCGTGCGCGATACTGACCAATTCCGTTCCGCAGCACGAGATACGGTCATAATATAGGGTGCTGGAATCCCTAAAGGAGTTTTGAATTGTCTCAAGATCAGCCCATAGTGCTTGACCCCACGTATGCCTCATTCGATGCTGCGGCCCGCCCCGCGGATCTCGGTGCCACCCATTTCATCGGTATCGGCGGTGCCGGTATGAGCGTTCTGGCCGAAATGCTGCACGCCGAAGGAGTCGCGGTGGACGGCTCCGATCGCGCACACAGCGCCAAAACCGACCGACTTGAAACGCTGGGCATCACCGTTGAATTCGGGCAGCGAGCCGAAAATGTCGCCCAGGCCGAGACCGTGGTCTACTCCAGCGCCATCAAACCGGACAATCCGGAAATCGTCGCAGCACACGCGGCGGGCAAGCGCATTGTGCATCGCAGTGACATCCTCGCCCTGCTCATGAACGGCAAACGAGCCGTCACCGTGGCCGGAGCGCACGGCAAAACCACCACCAGCTCCATGCTGTCCCACATTCTGGTGAACGCCGGTGCCGATCCAAGCTACGCCATCGGCGGCTTTATCCAAGGCCCGGACGGCACCACGCTGGACGGCGGACACGCGGGCAAAGGCGATATCCTGGTGGCCGAAGCCGATGAATCGGACGGCAGCTTCGCCAAATACCATCCGACCATCGCCATTATCACCAACTGTGAAGCCGATCATCTCGACCATTACGGCGACGAAGCCCACTACCGTGCCGCGTTCGTTGCCCACGCCGGCCGGGCCACCGGTCACGTGATCATCAGTATCGACGATCCCGACGGACTTGCCGTGCTGGAGGCCATGCCCGCCGACGTGAAATCCCATACCGTTGCCTACGGCACTACCGCGCGTGAATCCCTGCCCGATTTGGGCGGTGCCGCGTATGTCTGGATCGCTTCGGAAAGCGAGACCGCAGGCAGCGGCGTCGAACAGCTCACCCTGCATCTGCCGGCTGCGGTGACGGCGGGGGAGCCGGTGTCTCAGAGCGTTGCCCTGAAGGTTCCTGGCGTGCACAATGCGCGCAATGCGGCCGCCGCCATCAGCGCTGCCGTGCTGCTGGGCGTGAGCCCCGCAGACGCGGCCAATGCGGCCGGCACATTCCTCGGTGCGGCACGCCGCTTCCAGGTGCGCGGCATGGTCAAGCAGGTCACTGTAGTGGACGATTACGCCCACCATCCCACCGAAATCGCGGCCCTGCTGGATGCGGC
>OGXI01000718.1_pt1 | contig 29410 bp, 30 predicted proteins | sample 1576221 | NCBI WGS metagenome assembly OGXI01 (sample SAMEA3541523, study PRJEB24748) | human gut metagenome | biome: human gut; feature: human-associated habitat; material: faeces | place: China | collected 2012
AGCGCGTAAAATTCCGCGCCGTGGTTCATGTAGCGCAGGTGCGCCAGCTCGTGCACGACAACGTAGTCAATCGCCTCCGGCGGGTACTGCATCAGCCGCCACGAAAAGCAGATGTGCCCCTGTGAGCTGCAGCTGCCAAAGCGCGTGCGCGCGCCCGTGATGCGCACCTGCGTCGGGCAAAGCCCCATCCGCTCGGAATAATACGCCACGCGCTGCGGCAGGTAAGCCTTCGCCTGCCGGATGTAGGCCGCCCGCTCGGCGTCCGTCGGCTCGGGGTGTGCAGCAGCGCGGGCCTCCTGTTTGGCCAGCCCGCGCGCGATCCATTCGGCGTGCGACGCGACAAAGCGGTCAATCGTTGCCCGCGGTGTCCGGTACGGCGCGCGCACGATCACGCGCCCGCCGCGCACCTCAAGCGCCAGCGTGCGGCGGCCGGAGCGAATGAGTTCATACGGCTGCATGGCCTGTCCTCCCCTTTTTCTGTGGTATGCCAAATCGGTCTTCCGGCAAGGTTATTCTGTCTGCTGCAAATAGCCGTCCATGTACTGGCGGACGCGTGCTGCATCTTTCCTGCATTTCGCCTTGCTGCCATAAGTCAGTGCAACGACCCACGGCTGTCCGGCATCTGTTTCAAACGTCTGCCGGTAGTTCACGGTTTGGCCCCTTTCTATCCACTGTCCGCTTATGTCCTGATTGGAAAAGCAAAGTATCGTATCATGAATCCAATGATAGCTATAGACGTCTCCTTCCATGCAAGTACACAGATAGATCTGCTCGCTCCATGGTACAAACACAGGTTCCGAACGCTTGGGGTCTACAACCGCAAAACCCTGCTGGCTGACTTCAATCATCGTGCGGTATCCAGCTGATTTTATGATATAAACCAATGCCGCAGCGTAACCAAAAACGAATACCGTCACCAGTACCGACACGAAAACCAGTTCCCCTTTTGTAAGAATCTTGTATCCATCCGGGAACATGGCATAAACAAAGTATCCTAGAATAAAGATAACCGGTATCGTGCAGCCGCTTATCACACCCTTTTTATTGGGCTGAAAAGTCAATGATTCCATGCCACATCCTCCATCATCAAAACGAATCTACGAACAGCATACACCATCCGCGGCGCGGTGGCAAGCTTGGCAGCCGCCGCGCGGTGTGCTATGATGGGAGCATCCATTCTTTGAGGTGATCGTATGTTCCGGATCGGCTGCCACATTTCCTCCGCCGGCGGGTATCTCGCCATGGCAAAGCGCGCGGAGGCGCTGGGCGCAAATACGTTTGCGTTCTTCACGCGCAATCCCCGCGGCGGCAGCGCCAAACCCATTGAGGAAGCAGACATTGCAGCCTTTCACGCCGAGTGCGCCCGCGCAGGCATCGACCGGCTGGTCGCGCACGCGCCCTACACGCTCAACCCCTGCGCGGCCAAGGCGAACGTGGCGGAGTTTGCGCGCATGGCCTTTTCCGACGACCTGCAGCGCATGGAGCACACGCCCGGACAGCTCTATAACTTTCACCCCGGCAGCCACGTCGGGCAGGGCATCGACGCGGGCATCGAGAAGATCGCCGCACTGCTCAATGAGGTTCTCTTCCCCGACATGACCACGACCGTCCTGCTTGAGACCATGGCCGGCAAAGGCAGCGAGGTCGGCGGCCGCTTCGAGCAGCTGCGCGCCATCATCGACCGCGTGGAGCTGCGGGAGCACATCGGTGTCTGCCTCGACACGTGCCACGTCTGGGACGCGGGGTATGACATTGCCGGCGACCTCGACGGCGTGCTCGCGGAGTTTGACCGCGTGATCGGGCTCAAGCGCCTGTACGCCGTGCATCTCAACAACAGCCTCAATCCCTGCGGCAGTCACAAGGACCGGCACGCAAAGCTGCTCGACGGCTGCATCCCGCCGGAGGCGCTCGTGCGCGTCACCCGCCACCCGGCGCTGGCGGGGCTGCCGTTCATCCTCGAAACGCCGAACGACGACGCCGGGTACGCGCAGGAGATCGCATGGCTGCGCGCGGCGCAAAAATAGCGGAATCTTTGCCTCCACTGTCCTGATTATTGGACTTTGCATGTGCTATGCTGTGATAAAAGGGAGAAAACAGAAACACAACATGGACATGGGAGGAGAAAAATCATGACCCTGCGAACGTACATTGACCACGCGATCCGCGACGGTGCCGCCTTTGATGCCGTCATCTGCGGCTGCGATGTGCAGCAAACCTTCTGCTGGCAGCCGGACATGTGCATCACAGACGCCTGCGAGGCGGAGTACCACCCGCTGCTCGACGCCGAGATCCGCGTCCTGGCCGCCGCGCCGGGCGAGCGGTTTTCCATCATCGAGATCTGCACGGACAGGCTCTTTCTCGGCGACGCCTTTTCGCAGTGCGCGGCGGGCTACTGCAGCCCGCGCGAGTACCGGCGGCTGTTCCGCGCCGGATAAAATAAGCAGCACCCGCCCCGGAGCTCTGTCGCCATGATGCCGTCTACCAGGGATGTTGCATTGCCGCCAAGCGGCTGTGTGAACAAATTCTTAATACCGCTTACATAGGCAGGAACGTTCATGAATACACAATACAAAGCAAACAGAAGCGGCATCTGAATCAGCATCTGCACGCAGCTTCCCATCATGGAAACACCGTACTTCTCATAGACAGCCTGTGTCTCCTGCTGCATTGCCATCATGGATGCCTGATCCTTTTTTCCCTGATACTTTTTATTAATCGCATTCAGCTCCGGCTGCATCTTCTGTGACAGCTTTGAGAACTTCTGCTGCTTATAAGTAAGCGGGAACAGAAGAAGATAAATAATAATCGTAAATATAATGATGGAAAGACCTACATTACCAATTCCAATCTGATCCATCAGATAGTAGACTCCATTCATTACCCATCCAAGTAATTTTGCGATTGGTCCGAGAATCGCACCGTCATACGCTGTTAATAACATTTCTGACACTTAAAATACCTCCACTATGGAACCGGATCATATCCACCTTTTGAAAAAGGATTGCATCTTATAATTCTCCATAAAGCCAGCGTGCCGCCCTTGATTGCTCCGTATTTTTCGACAGCTTCCAGCCCGTACAACGAACAGGTTGGACAATACGGACACTTGGTCGTTTTCATCGGAGAAAGATATTTTCTATAAAATTTTATCAAAGCGATCAAAATTTTTTTCAAAATGATTCCATCTTCTTTTCTTTACTAATGATCTTGTGAAGACCCCCAAGATGCAGCAGCGCACTCTCCACTTCATGATACGAGATGTCCTTCGCTGTGCTCCTTGCGACGACTACAATGTCCAAACCACTATTGAACATGTCTTCATGCAGTCTGTAGCTTTCCCGGATCAGCCGGGTCAGATGATGTCTGATAACACTGTTTCCAACTTTTTTACTCACGGAAATCCCTAAACGATTTCCTTCTGTCTGATTTGAAAGAACGTACATCACAAGGTACCGGTTCGCATATGACTTTCCCCTGCGGTATACGTTCTGGAAATCTTTGGTTTTCTTCAATGACTCGGAATATTTCATTCTGTATGCATGTCCTTTATAGAAGAAAAGACCACATAAGATGTGGCCTAAGCTGACAATTTCTTTCTACCTTTTAATCTTCTTGCAGCCAATACTTTTCTTCCGCCTGCTGTGCTCATTCTGCTTCTGAAACCGTGAACTTTCGCTCTCTGTCTCTTTTTTGGTTGGAATGTCATCTTCATATCGCATTCACCTCCTCTACGTTACAAAACATCATTCTCAATTATATCAGAAAAAGTCTCCAAGTCAAGCATAAAATAATAATCCCGGCCATCAGAATTCATCTACATTTCCACAATCTGCTCTTTGTGGAAAAAAATAACCACTATATATATAAGGAAGAAACTCATGCCATCTATATCTTGTAAAATTGCTTTCCACAACCATTCCACAAAAAAAGTAAAATTAAGGATCCCGGAAAGCCCTTAAATACGCCGTTGACATAAGTTATCCCCGAAATGTGGATAACTTGTGGATAAAACATGGATAATACACGGACAAGTTGTGAATAAGCATCACAAACGCTGATTTTTGGCGGTCTATAACATGACATTACTTTTTTTCCCTCATAGACACCGTATTTTGCCCAAATAGCGATTTTTTTCTTTTACAGTGTTCCCCTACGCCATAGCGCTCCAAAGCAAATTAAACATTGATTAAAGCACTAAAATGGTGTAGGATAGAGGGTGTAGGATTTTTTTTAGTATGATAAGAAATTGGAGCGTTTACATGGATCAGATTTTAGAAAAATGGGACGAGATCCTGATGACCGTGAAGACAGAACACGACATCAGCGACATTGCTTTTAACACATTCTTACGTCCCCTTGAATTTTATGGTGTCACTGGGAACACCGCATATATCCTTGTCCCGTCCGAGCAGTTGGGACTCAGCTATATTTCCAAGAAGTACTATCTGCCGCTCAAAGTAGCAATCACAGAGATCACCGGAACAGAATACGAGATAAAGTTCATTCTTCCGGAACAGGCGAAGTCGATCGCTTCTTCTCCTAATAAACAGAAAAAGCCTTTTTACTCAGAAGCGGCATCCAAATCGAATCTGAATTCCAATTATACGTTTGATACATTCGTTGTCGGAAGCAATAACCGTTTTGCCCACTCCGCTTCTCTCGCAGTTGCGGAATCTCCGGGCGAGGCATACAATCCTCTCTATATTTATGGAGGACCGGGACTCGGCAAGACGCACCTGATGCATTCCATCGGTCATTTCATCCTGGAGCGCAATCCGGATGCGAAGATTATCTGCGTGACTTCCGAAGAATTTACCAACGAGGTCATCGAGTCCATCCGAAGCGGTAATGCAGCCGCGATGAACAAGTTTCGTGAAAAATACCGCACCATCGATGTTCTAATGATCGATGATGTACAGTTTATTATAGGTAAGGAAAGTACGCAGGAAGAATTTTTCCATACGTTCAATGCCCTCCACTCCGCCGGCAAACAGATTATTCTTACATCCGATAAGCCGCCAAAAGAGATGGAGACACTGGAAGAACGTATCCGTTCCCGTTTCGAGTGGGGTCTGATGGCTGACATCGGAACACCGGACTACGAGACGCGAATGGCGATTCTCCGCAAGAAGATCGAAGCGGATGAAATGAACTTAAGCGACGAGATCCTTAATTACATCGCAACCAACATCAAGTCCAACATCCGTGAACTGGAAGGTGCGCTCAACAAACTTCTCGCCTACTCCAACCTTGAGAAAACTGAGATCACGATGGAGATTGCCCAGAAGGAGCTTCAGAATATCATCACTCCGGACAAGCCGAAGGAGATTACGCCTCAGCTTATCATCGAGGTCGTATCGGAGCATTTCCAGATCTCCTTAGATCAGATGATCTCCAAGAACCGGAGCAAAGACATCGCAAGGCCGCGCCAGATTGCCATGTATTTATGTAAGAATATGACCGACACACCGTTAGATTCCATCGGTGCGCTGCTCGGCGGCAGAGATCACTCTACCATCATCCACGGCGTCCAGAAGATTTCGGATGAGTACGAGTCGGACGAGACGACACGCAGTCTCATCGACACCATCAAGAAAAAGATCAACCCGAACTAGATATTCACATTCGGTTGTTGAAATATTGTGTAAGGTTTGTTCATGAAACTGGATAAACATCATTATGTAAACCACTTAAGACTTCTTTCACATTTTTCTTTCAAGTTTACATAATTTTTTATTCACAGGTTGTCCAGATTTCATCCGCACGTAATTCACAGACTTTCACCCTTCATTTTTTACCTGAAAGTCTTATAGATCAAGGGCTGTGTGACTTATTCACATATAAACACCCCCTAAGAATATTACTTTGAATCTCTTTTTATAACAATCATGTATGGCGTGCGCACCATATATTCCACGAACCACAGGAAGGAGTTATTAACAACTATGAAACTGATCTGTTCCAAATCAAATTTATTACACGGTGTCAATATCGTATCGAAAGCGGTTCCAACCAGAACCACGATGGCCATTCTGGAGTGTATCCTGATTGATGCTTCAGCCAATGAGATCAAATTAACTGCCAATGATATGGAATTGGGAATCGAGACGAAGATCGAAGGCGAGATCGCAGAACGCGGAGTGATTGCTCTGGATGCCAAGATATTTTCCGAGATCGTGAGAAAGCTTCCTGACAGTGATGTTGTGATTGAGACAGACGCTTCCTTTAAGACGACCATTACCTGTGAAAAAGCAAAGTTCAATATCGTAGGAAAATCCGGAGATGATTTTTCCTATATTCCTTATATCGAGAGAAATGAAGCCATCACGTTATCACAGTTCACCTTAAAAGAAGTCATTCGTCAGACGATTTTCTCGATCGCGGACAACGACAATAACAAGTTGATGACGGGAGAGCTTTTTGAGATCGAGGAGAATCATTTGAAAGTGGTATCTCTCGACGGCCACCGTATTTCCATCCGCAACATCGAGTTAAAGAATAACTATGAGCACAAGAAGGTTGTCGTTCCTGGAAAGACGCTGCAGGAAGTGAGCAAGATTCTTCCGGGAAGCGCGGAGGAAGATGTCAATATGTTCCTGACCGACAACCACATTGTATTTGAATTTGATGATACGACTGTCGTTTCCAGACTGATCGAGGGTGAATACTTTAAGATCGAGCAGATGCTCTCCTCCGATTACGAGACAAAGGTCAAGATCAACAAGCGTGAGCTGTTAGACTGTATCGACCGTGCGACGCTCCTCGTCAAAGAGGGTGACAAAAAGCCGATCATCATGAATGTGACAGACGGAAACATGGAGTTAAAGATCAATTCCTTCATCGGTTCTATGAATGAGGATATTGATATTGTAAAAGATGGCAAGGATATTTTAATCGGATTCAACCCGAAGTTCTTCATTGACGCGCTTCGCGTGATCGATGAGGAGGAGGTAAGCCTTTACATGGTGAATCCAAAGGCACCGTGTTTTATCAAGGATGATGAAGGAAAGTTCATTTATCTGATACTGCCGGTGAACTTTAATGCCAGCACCGTTTAGAAACGAGGCGTAGGAGAGATATGATAGAAATAGAGATTCGCAAAGAGGATGAATTCATCAAACTGGGACAGGCACTGAAAAAAGCCGGACTTGTGGAGTCCGGAGTGGATGCCAAGTTCGTGATCCAGGATGGACTTGTAACTGTGAACGGGGAAGTAGAGACGCAGAGAGGAAAGAAGCTGCACGGCGGTGAACTTGTTTCCTATAATGGCGAGACAGTAAAGATAGTCAGATGAACATTCGGTCAATCGAGCTTAAGAATTTCAGAAATTACGAAAATTTAGAGATTTCTTTTGATGAAGGAACCAATATTTTATTCGGGGATAATGCGCAGGGCAAGACTAATATCTTAGAGGCGGCATATATGAGCGGGACGACCAAGTCCCACAAAGGTAGCCGTGACAAGGAGATGATCCGCTTCGGTGAGGAAGAGGCTCATTTAAAAACGGTTGTCGCGCGCGGTGGGAGAGAATATCAGATCGATATGCATCTGAAGAAGAACCGCGCCAAGGGGATTGCCATCGACAAGATTCCGATCAAAAAAGCCAGTGAGCTTTTCGGAATTTTAAATATTGTGTTTTTTTCACCGGAAGATCTGAATATTATCAAGAGTGGTCCGGCGGAGCGGCGCAGATTTTTGGATTCCGAATTGTGCCAGCTGGATCGGATCTATCTGGCAGACCTCACAAATTACAATAAAATCTTAGCGCAGCGCAACAAGCTATTAAAAGATATGATCTACCGGCCGGGTCTTTCCGATACGCTGCCCGTCTGGGACATGCAGCTCATTGAGACGGGGAAGAAAATCATCCGGCGCAGAAAACAGTTCGTGGATGAACTCCGGGAGATTGTAAGTGACATTCACTACCGCATTTCCGGCGGGAAGGAAGAGCTTTTCTTAAAATATGAGCCGAATATCGACGACATCTTTTTTGAAGATGAGTTGAGCAGGGCGAAGGAAAAGGACAAAAAGCTTTGTCAGACATCGGTGGGACCGCACAGGGACGATCTGCTGTTCTCGATTGGTGACGTCGATATCCGAAAGTACGGTTCACAGGGACAGCAGAGAACATCGGCGTTGTCGCTGAAGCTGTCCGAGATTGAACTTGTGAGGAAGTCCATTTCCGATACGCCGGTGTTGCTGCTGGATGATGTGTTATCTGAGCTTGACAGCAGCCGTCAGAATTATCTGCTGAACAATATTTCCGATACGCAGACCATTATTACCTGTACGGGACTGGATGAATTTGTGAGAAATCGTTTTACGGTAAACCGGGTATTTGAAGTCATAGCCGGTCATGTATATGAGCGATCAATATAGTAAGCGTGAGCCGTTTTCCTGGCTGATGCAGAAATGGAGAATAAAATGGGTACAGAAAATGAATACGGAGCAGATCAAATCCAGATATTAGAGGGACTTGAGGCAGTCAGAAAAAGACCCGGAATGTACATTGGAAGTACATCTGCGAGAGGACTTCATCATCTGGTATATGAGATTGTAGATAATGCAGTAGATGAGGCGCTTGCCGGATATTGTAAGAATATTGAAGTGACGATCAATCCGGATAATTCGATTACGGTGGAGGATGACGGGCGTGGTATCCCGGTCGGGATGAATCACAAAGCCGGAAAGTCTGCACTGGAGGTTGTATACACGGTGCTTCATGCCGGTGGAAAGTTTGGCGGTGGCGGATATAAGGTATCCGGCGGTCTCCACGGAGTGGGAGCATCGGTTGTAAATGCCCTGTCCACGAAGCTTTCCGTTGAGGTATACAAGGACGGACAGATCTACGGTCAGAGTTATAAGATTGGCAAGCCGGATGAACCGGTCAAGGTCATCGGCAACTGTTCTGCCGAGAAGCACGGAACGAAGGTTACCTTCCATCCGGATCCAACGATCTTCGAGGACACCGTCTATGATTACGATACATTAAAACAGAGACTGCGCGAGACCGCCTTTTTAACAAAAGGCTTAAGAATTGTGCTCTCCGACGCCAGAGTGGATCCGGTGCATACGCACGAATTCCACTATGCAGGCGGTATCAAGGAATTTGTGACCTACTTGAACAAAAGCAAGGAAGCGCTCTATCCGGAAGTCATCTACTGCGAGGGAACCAGGGACGGAGTCTATGTGGAAGTTGCCATGCAGCACAACGATTCCTACAATGATGCAACTTACAGCTTTGTCAATAACATCATCACGCCGGAAGGCGGTACGCATCTTGCCGGTTTCCGTAATGCATTGACGAAGACCTTCAATACCTATGCGCGTGCGAACAAGATCTTAAAGGATACAGAGCCGGCGCTCACCGGAGACGATATCAGAGAGGGGCTCACGGCGATCATCAGCATCAAGATCGAGGAGCCGCAGTTCGAGGGACAGACCAAGCAGAAGCTCGGCAACAGCGAGGCGCGAGGCGCTGTTGACTCGGTTGTCAGCGAACAGCTCACCTACTTCCTGGAGCAGAATCCTACGGTGGCAAAAAGCATCTGTGAAAAATCACTGCTTGCGCAGCGTGCGAGGGAAGCAGCGAGAAAAGCACGTGATCTCACCAGAAGAAAGACGGCATTAGAGGGAATGTCTCTTCCGGGCAAGCTTGCCGACTGTTCCGACAAAGACCCGAAGAACTGTGAGATCTTTATCGTAGAGGGAGATTCCGCCGGCGGTTCTGCAAAGACGGCGAGAAGCCGTGCGACGCAGGCAATCCTGCCGCTCCGCGGTAAGATTTTGAATGTGGAGAAGGCAAGATTAGACAAGATTTATGGCAATGCCGAGATCAAAGCGATGATTACAGCGTTTGGTACCGGTATTCATGAAGATTTTGATATCAGCAAGCTCCGCTATAATAAGATTATCATTATGACCGATGCCGATGTCGACGGTGCACATATTGCGACGCTGATGCTGACCTTTTTGTACCGCTTCATGCCGGAGCTGATTAAGCAGGGACATGTCTATCTGGCTACTCCACCGCTCTATAAGATCGAGAAGAACAAGAACGTGTGGTACGCGTACGATGATAACGAATTAAACAGCATTCTGACAGAGATCGGCCGCGACGGCAACAACAAGATCCAGCGTTACAAAGGACTTGGTGAGATGGATGCCGAGCAGCTCTGGGAGACGACCATGGATCCGGAGAAGCGTATCTTAAAGCGCGTCATGATTGATGAAGAGAATTCTTCTGAGATTGATGTGACGTTTACGACGCTCATGGGAGACAAGGTAGAGCCGCGCCGTGAATTTATCGAGGAAAATGCAAAGTATGTACAGAATCTTGATATCTGACAGACGGACTGTACAGAGTATGTAATTGATAGAAATGGAGAAAAATCCTATGGATGACAAGATTTTTGACCAGATACATGATGTGGATCTGAAGAAAACAATGGAAAGTTCCTACATCGACTATGCCATGAGTGTCATTGCACAGCGTGCACTGCCGGATGTAAGAGATGGTTTGAAGCCGGTGCAGAGGCGTGTCCTCTATTCCATGATCGAGCTGAACAACGGACCGGACAAGCCGCACCGTAAATGTGCGCGTATCGTCGGTGATACGATGGGTAAATACCATCCGCACGGCGACAGCTCAATCTACGGAGCACTCGTCAATATGGCACAGGACTGGTCATTCCGTTATCCGCTTGTCGACGGACACGGAAACTTCGGTTCCGTCGATGGTGACGGCGCTGCTGCGATGCGATACACTGAGGCAAGACTTTCCAAGATTTCCATGGAAATGCTTGCGGACATCGGAAAAGATACGGTTGATTTTGTTCCGAACTTCGATGAGACGGAAAAAGAGCCTACAGTGCTTCCGTCACGTTTTCCGAACCTGTTAGTCAACGGTACGACAGGTATCGCTGTCGGAATGGCGACCAATATTCCGCCGCACAATCTGCGCGAGGTCATTAACGGTGTGGTAAAGATCATTGATAATCAGGTGTTGGAAGACCGCGGAACCGATATCGAGGAACTTTTGACGATCGTCAAGGGACCGGATTTTCCAACCGGAGGTACGATTCTTGGAACCGCCGGAATCAACGAGGCATACCGGACCGGACGAGGAAAAGTCAGAGTACGCGCGGTGACGAGCATTGAGCCGATGCAGAACGGCAAGAACCGTATTGTTGTGACGGAGCTTCCGTACATGGTAAATAAGGCGCGTCTGATTGAAAAGATTGCGGAGCTTGTCAGAGATAAGAAAATCGACGGCATCACCGATCTGCGGGATGAGTCCGACCGTCAGGGTATGAGAATCTGCATCGAACTCCGCCGTGATGTGAACCCGAATGTCGTGCTGAACCTTCTGTACAAGCACACACAGCTTCAGGATACGTTCGGTGTGATCATGTTAGCGCTCGTCGACAACCAGCCGAAGGTCTTAAACCTTTACGAGATGCTCAACTATTACCTGATCCATCAGGAAGAAGTTGTCACCAGAAGAACAAAATATGATCTGAACAAGGCGGAAGAACGTGCCCATATCTTACAGGGATTATTAACAGCACTTGATAATATCGATGAAGTTATCAACATTATCCGCAGCAGCAAGAACACCCAGGAAGCAAAAGACCGCTTAATGGAGCGTTTTTCGCTGACGGACGTACAGGCACAGGCGATCGTGGATATGCGTCTGCGTGCGCTGACAGGTCTGGAACGCGAGAAGCTGGAGAACGAATACGCGGAATTGATGGAGCGCATCACAGAGTTGAAGGCAATTCTTGCCGACAAGAAAAAGCTGCTCGGCGTCATCCGTGAGGAGATTCTTCTGATCGCCGACAAGTACGGGGATGACAGAAGAACATCCATCGGGTTTGACGAATATGATATTTCCATGGAGGATTTGATTCCGGTTACCAATACCGTCATTACCATGACGAAGCTTGGATATATCAAGCGTATGAGCCTTGACAATTTCCGTGCGCAGAACCGCGGGGGCAAGGGAATCAAGGGAATGGAGACCATTGATGACGATTACATCGAGGAACTTCTGATGACGACATCGCACCATTACCTGATGTTCTTCACGAATACCGGCCGTGTATACCGCATGAAGGCTTATGAGATTCCAGAGGCAAGCAGAACCGCGCGCGGTACCGCAATCATCAACCTGCTTCAGCTGCAGCCGGGCGAGAAGATTACTGCGGTCATTCCGATCCGGGAGTACACCGAGGGACATTTCCTTTTCATGGCGACAAAGAAAGGTATCGTGAAGAAGACACCGATTACCGATTATGCAAATGTGAGAAAGACAGGTCTTGCAGCCATCAATCTGCGCGAGGACGACGAGCTGATCGAGGTGAAGAAGACCGATAATAATCAGGATATTTTCCTTGTCACCAAATACGGACAGTGTATCCGGTTTAAAGAGACAGACGTAAGAAAAACAGGCAGAACATCCATGGGCGTCATTGGTATGAACCTGACAGACGGAGATGAGGTCGTCGGCATGCAGATGGAATCCCAGGGAGATTCCCTGATGATCGTTTCCGAAAAAGGTCTCGGAAAGTGCACGTTAATCTCCGAGTTTACCACACAGAACCGTGGCGGTAAGGGTGTGAAGTGCTACAAGATTACCGAGAAAACAGGTAATATCGTCGGTGTCAAGGCAGTCAACCATGACAATGAAATAATGTTAATCACGACAGAGGGTATCATTATCCGCATTAAGGTAGCGGATACGGCACTTCTTGGACGTATTACCTCCGGTGTCAAGCTGATCAATCTGGACGAGAATGTGACTGTGGCAAGCATTGCGAAGGTGCGCGAGAATAAGGAGCTTGAGACAGCCGATACTTCTGAGCTTCTGACCGATGAGGAAGAGGCGGCAAGCGCGGCTCTTGCAGCAGAAAATGCGAAGAAAGCAGCCGGTCAGTCAGACAATTCCGAGACGGATGACGAGCTGATGGATGAGCTGTTGAAGCGTGCTGAAGACGATGCCAAGGATGACAGTGACGAGGAATAAGCATTTTTCTAAAAATAAAAGAAAAATAAAAAATATAAAAAAAATATAAAGATACATTTGACATCGTATAGCCTTTTATATATGATAGAGTGTGAAGAGAGATTTTACTATTAAGGAGGAACAGGTTATATGAGTACTTATGGAGCAATTCTTGGAGCAAGCATCGGTGTCATTCTGTTATGTCTTGTTGTTATGGTAGCATGCTATGTGTTATATGCAGTTTCCCACATGAAGGCATTAAAGGCATTGGGATACAAAAATGCATGGCTTGCATGGATTCCATACGGTGTATTTTATGCATGTGCGGATGCAGCAGCAGAGGGGGAAGGCGAGAAGGTAAAGTTATTTGGAAGCCTTGAACTTCCGGCAATGGTATTCAAGCTCTGGTGGATTTTACCGCTTGCACTGTTGTTTATTCCGGTAAACGGCACGGTAGAAAATGTCATCACAATCGTATTAAATGTTGTATTCTTAGGATGCAGCTACGCTAAGATGTATGCAAAGTTAGAGGGCAAGCAGGAGAGCGAGACACAGGCAATCGGCTGTGTATCCGGTCTGATCCCGATCATTGCAGTTGTAAAATTCCTGTCTTATAAGGGAAATAACTAAAATCGAAGATGTATCGGAACCCGCGGTCAAAAGACCGCGGATTTTTCTTATTCCTTTATTTACATTTGAAATACCAGGTGTTATAGTAAATCACGGATGATATTCCGCAGCGCGGAAATGATACCGGAGAAGAAAAGAAAACGAACCCTAGATCGCCAGTTTCCGACGGGACATGGATTGAGGAGACCATGATTTCACAGGAGAGGTGCCGCATACTGCTTCCGGGAGGAGGCGTTTGTATTTCATTGAATGGTGTACAGACCGAACGTATGCAGATCGGTTTTATTGGTGCCGGCAAGGTCGGCGTGTCACTTGGCAAATATTTTAAAGAAAAGGGCAGGAACGTAGGAGGTTATTACAGCCTGACCCGCGCGTCTGCTGCATGGGCAGCAGCATTTACACAGACAACCTGTTATGAAAGTTTAGAAGAAATCATCAGCAGTTGCGGCATGATTCTATTTACTGTACCGGATTCTGCCATCGCGGAAGTGTGGCAGCAGGCAAAGCCTTATGTATCCGGCAAAGTGATCGGTCATTGCAGCGGTCTTTACAGTTCAGACATCTTTTCAGACTGGGACAGCATGAACTGTCATGTATGTTCCGTACATCCTCTTGCTGCAATCAGCAGCAAAGAAAATGCATGGAGAGAATTATCCGGCGTATTGTTCACACTCGAGGGAGACTCCTCCTATGTGAAGGATCTGGAGACATTTTTCCATTCCATGGGCAATCGTACCCGTATCATTTCCAAAGAAGACAAAATCAAATATCACGCGGCGGCAGCAATCTCATCCAACTATATGACTGCCTTATTTTCCATGTCCGAGCAGCTGCTTCTCGACTGCGGATTCGCACAGGAGGAAGCGCGAAGCGAGCTCTATGCACTTGCAAAGGGAAATCTGGATCACATTCTGACACAGGGATGCGTGCAGTCTCTCACAGGTCCGCTGGAGAGAAATGACTGTGCGACCGTAGAAAAACATATTTCCGCGTTAAATGTAAAACAGCGGAAAATATATACTTCCTGTGCCGAATATCTCACAGATCTTGCACAGAGCAAGCATCCGGATCGTGATTACACGGAGATGAGAAAATTGTGCAGAAACGGGGAACACAGCCCGGGCGCGGAATGCGCGGAAACAGTGTGAACAGGAAAACACAGTCTATGCGCCTGGGGCGCAGGAAAAGTGGAGGGAAACATGAAAAACACAGTATTGACGTTACAGAAGCAGAAGGAAGAACACGATAAGATCGTCATGGTGACGGCTTATGATTACACGACGGCAAAGATCATGGATGAAGCCGGTGTCAACACGATCCTCGTCGGGGATTCATTGGGAATGGTAATGCTCGGATATGAGGATACGCTCTCTGTGACCATGGAAGATATGATTCATCACACGGCAGCGGTTTCACGCGGTGCAAAAAATGCATTTGTAGTTGCGGATATGCCGTTTATGTCCTACCAGACATCCGTGTACGACGCAGTGGTCAATGCCGGAAGACTGATGAAGGAAGGCCGCGCGAATGCGGTAAAGCTGGAGGGTGGTGTGGAATTTGCACCTCACATCGAGGCGATCGTGAAGGCATCCATTCCGGTTGTGGCGCACATCGGATTGACCCCCCAGTCTGTCAATGCATTCGGTGGATTCAAAGTGCAGGGAAAAGATGTGGAGGCAGCGAAAAAGCTTCTGGCTGATGCAAAAGCAGTGGAAGCGGCAGGTGCATGCATGGTCGTGATGGAGTGTGTGCCGGCGAAACTGGCAGCTAAGATATCAGAGGAACTTACGATTCCGACCATCGGTATCGGTGCGGGAGCAGGCTGTGACGGACAGGTGCTCGTCTACCAGGATCTGCTCGCCATGTATGGTGATTTCCGTCCGAAATTTGTAAAAGTATTTGCAAACGTAGGAGAAGTAATGCGCGAGGGCGTCAAATCATATATCAAAGAGACAAAAGAGGGAACATTTCCGGGCGAGGAACATTGCTTTAAGATCGATGACTCAGTGATTGAAAAGTTATACTAAATGACAGATCATGCCGAAAGGAGCAGATTATGAAAATCGTATCAACCATAGAAGAAGTAAGAGCACAGGTGAAGGAGTGGAAAAAGGAAGGACAGAGCATTGGGTTTGTGCCGACCATGGGCTACCTGCATGAGGGACATATGAGCCTGATCGATGCAGCCGGAGAGAATGACAAGGTTGTTGTGAGCATTTTTGTCAATCCGATGCAGTTTGGGCCGACGGAGGATCTCGCAAGCTATCCGAGAGATCTGGAACATGATGCGAAGCTCTGTGAGGAGCACGGTGTGGATCTCATTTTCCATCCGACACCGGAGGAGATGTACGGGGATCAGTTTTATTCTTATGTGGATATGGATGTGCTGACCAAGGAGCTTTGCGGACTCAGCAGACCGGTACACTTCCGCGGCGTGTGCACGGTTGTGACAAAGCTTTTCAATATTGTAACGCCGGACCGCGCATATTTCGGACAGAAAGACGCGCAGCAGCTCGCGGTCATCAAGAGAATGGTGAAAGATCTGAACATGCCGCTTACGATTACCGGCTGTCCGATCATCCGTGAAGCGGACGGACTTGCAAAAAGTTCCCGCAACACCTATCTGTCTATAGAGGAGCGGGAGGCAGCGCTCGTGTTAAGCCGTTCCATTTTCCTCGGAAAAGAGATGGTGGAAAAGGGAGAGCGCGACTGCAAAAAGATTCTTGCCGCAATGACAGCGGAGATCGAAAAAGAGCCTCTTGCAAAGATTGATTATGTAAAAATCGTAGATCTTGATACGATGCAGCAGGTAGAGAAGATCGACAGAGGAATCCTTGCCGCGATAGCGGTCTATATCGGAAAGACAAGACTGATCGATAATTTTATGTATGAATTGGAGAACTAGGCGATGACAATTACAATGTTGAAAGCAAAAATACACCGCGCAACAGTAACACAAGCGGAATTAGACTACGTTGGGAGCATTACCGTGGATATGGATCTGCTGGAGCAGGCGGGAATCCTGGAATACGAGAAGGTACAGATCGTGGACGTCAACAACGGCTCCCGCTTTGAGACCTACACGATTGCCGGAGAGCGAGGCAGCGGCGTGATGTGCTTAAACGGTGCGGCGGCACGCATGGTGCAGACCGGCGACAAGATTATTCTGATGGCATACGCGCAGGTGACGCCGGAGGAAGCATCAGAGCTTCGTCCGACAGTGCTCTTTGTGGATGAGAAAAATAAAGTCACAAAGGTGACAAATTACGAAAAACACGGAGAAATCGGATAGTAAAGGATTGTTTCATAAAATTCAATGGACTATAATGATTCTTATGAGTACGTGGAGAAGGCATTGGACAAAGGAGAATGATTATGCCGCAGAATTTTTATGAATTGGTCTGGATTTTTATTATCTATGCATTTATCGGCTGGTGTACCGAGGTATCCTACGCAGCACTCGATACCGGAAAGTTCGTGAACCGTGGATTTTTGAACGGTCCGTACTGTCCGATCTACGGGTGCGGCGTGGTGATTGTGGTGGCCATCCTGACACCTCTGAAAGAAAATCTGCTGATCCTGTTTGCAGGATCTTTTCTTCTTACCTCCGTGCTGGAGTACATTACGGGTTATATTCTGGAAAAAGTATTTCACAACAAGTGGTGGGACTATTCTGACAAGCCATTCAACATCAAAGGTTACGTCTGCCTGAAGTTTTCGATCTACTGGGGACTGGCATGTACCTTTATCATGGATATCATTCATCCGATCATTTATGCAGCCATCCGCTTTATTCCGTTCGTGCTTGGCGTAGTGCTGCTCAGTATTATCATGTGCGTGTTCGCGGCAGACTGCATCATCACGGTGACGACGATTCTGAAATTCAATAAGCGCTTAAAGGTCATGGATGAGATGGCGGCGTCTATTCACCGGCTGTCCGATGAGATCGGCGAAAATATCTATGAAAATGTGACAGACGTTATTGAAAAATCCGAGAAATTCCAGGAAACACATGTGGAGCTGATGGATAAGATCAGCGAGACGAAGGAAAATATTTACGGGCTGCCGCAGACAGCGAAGGATAAACTTGCGGAGACGACGGGAGCGGCGAAGGATAAGCTTGCGGAGACGACGGGAGCAGCGAAGGATAAACTTGCGGAGACGACAGGGGCAGCGAAGGATAAGCTTGCGGAGACGACGGGAGCAGCGAAGGATAAGTTTGCGGAGACAACGGAAGCAGCGAAGGACAAGCTCACTGAGACAACGGAAGCGGCAAAGAACAAGCTTGCCGAGAAGGCAGAGAATTATGCAGCTTCCCGGGAAGAGAAAAAACGCGAGCGGGAGCTTGCACTCGAGGAGAAGAAGCGGGAGCGCGCAGAGCTTATGGAGCGCTACGAGAAGCTGTACGAAGAAAAAAGCTTTGGTTTTCAACGTCTGATGAAAGCCTTCCCGGATATGAAGTCGCGGGATAACAACGAGACACTGGAAAAATTCAAGATCCACTTTAATATTAAAAAGAAAGACGAAAACAAAAAAGATCAGGCATCCTAACGCCACATACACAGCAGACAGGGAGAGGAAGAACGGTATGATAAGAACAATTCAAACAGATGAGATTACAAAAAATATCAAAGAAATGTGTATACAGGCAAATCATTATCTGTCCGCGGATATGGATGCGGCGATGAAGCATGCCGCTGACACCGAACAGTCTGAACTCGGAAAGAAGATCTTACATCAGCTGCAGGACAATTTAAAGATTGCGGACGAGGAGATGATTCCGATCTGTCAGGACACCGGAATGGCAGTGATCTTTCTGGAAGTCGGACAGGACGTCCACTTTGAGGGCACAGCGATTGAGGATGCCGTCAACGAGGGTGTCCACCAGGGATACACAGAGGGATTCCTGCGCAAATCCGTCGTCGGTGATCCGCTCATTCGTGAAAATACAAAAGATAACACGCCGGCAGTCATTCATTATTCCATCGTGCCGGGCGATCAGGTAAAGATCACTATGGCGCCGAAGGGATTCGGCAGTGAAAATATGAGCCGCGTGTTCATGTTAAAACCGGCGGACGGCATCGAGGGAGTCAAGCATGCGATCCTTACCGCTGTGAAGGATGCGGGACCGAATGCATGTCCGCCGATGGTCGTCGGAGTCGGCATAGGAGGTACGTTTGAAAAATGTGCGCTTCTCGCCAAGCAGGCGCTCACGAGACCGGTCGATGAACATTCCGATATCCCCTATGTCAAAGACCTCGAGGAAGAGATGCTCTCAAAGCTCAATCAGCTTGGAATCGGACCGGGAGGACTCGGAGGAACGACGACGGCGCTTGCAGTCAATATCAATACCTATCCGACGCACATTGCGGGACTTCCGGTGGCTGTCAATATCTGCTGCCATGTCAACCGGCATGTAGTGAGAACCCTGTAAGATCGTGGTGCATGTAGCATGTAATGCGCGCAGAAAAATAAAAAACGACAGGTTTTCCACAAAATGAAAATCCAATGTTGATAAGCAGGAGGTTTGATAGAAAGATTATGGATAAGTATATTACAATGCCAATTACAGAAGAAACTACCGCAGAATTAAAAGCGGGGGACTATGTCTATCTGACAGGAACCATGTATGTGGCGCGCGATGCAGCGCATAAGCGCATGATCGAGGCGCTGGATGAGGGAGGGGAGCTTCCGATTGACATCAGGGATGCAACGATCTATTATATGGGACCGTCTCCCGCCAGAGAGGGGCGTCCGATCGGATCTGCCGGGCCGACCACAGCCACCCGCATGGATAAGTATGCGCCGAGACTGTTGGATCTCGGTGAAAAGGCAATGATTGGAAAAGGAAAGCGCTCAAAAGAAGTCGTAGATGCGGTGATCCGCAATCATGCCGTCTATTTTGCAGCCATCGGCGGAGCCGGCGCACTGCTTTCCAAATGCATCACAAAATCCGAGATTGTATGTTATGAGGATCTCGGAGCGGAGGCAATCCGCAAGATCGAGGTAAAAGATTTTCCGGTCATCGTCGTGATCGACCAGGAGGGAAACAACCTCTACGAGACAGCAATCCGACAGTACCACACCCTCGAGGAAATGTAGCAGGTCATTTCCTCGCAACGAGGTGCAGCCGCATCTTTTTTTGCGCTTCCAGGGTAATGAGAGTCAGTCCCGATTTGCGGATCATGGTATCGTATTCGGTTTTTGTGTAGATCTTTACATCCCCGTGTCCGCAGAGATGGGCAAGCGGCATCTCGATGTGGTTCATCAGCCAGACCATCGTATCGGATGATGTATAATCGCGCAGAATCAGACGTCCTCCCTTTCGCAGGACGCGGTATACACTGTTGAAAAAATCCTGCGGATTGGGATAATGATGAAAACTGTTCGAGCAGATCACCGCATCGAAAGATTCTTCCGCAAACGGCAGATGCTCGCAGTCTCCCACAACAAACTCTGTATGGGAGAGATTCTTTGCTTTTGCCATGCGGATCATCTCCGGTGTCAGATCCAGACCTGTGTAATGTTTTTCGGGATATTTTTTATGTAAAAGCTCAATCATTGGTCCTGTTCCACAGCCACAGTCGAGCACATCCGTAAAACTCTCTTTTTCCAGTTCTTCCAGAATCGGCGGATAATCATCCTTACACATTTCATAGATGCCGGAGTGACCGCTGTCGTAGACTTTTGCCGCCTCGGTAAATTCCTTGATGGACATTGCTTTATATTCTTCCGGTGTCATTGCCATAGTATTCACATTCCTTTCTGGTTAGTTATCACTAACAGTATCATATCCCATTTTGACGGAAATGCAAATAGAAATTGAAATAAAAAAAGAGCCTTTCGGCTCTTTTTTTATTCCGGTCTTATTCCAGAACAAGCAGCAGAGACATTTTGAAGCGTCCCTTTGCGGTTACGCTGTGCAGACCGTTCTTCTCAAAACGGAAGCTCTCGCCTGCGTTTAAGGTGTAGTCGGTACCCTCGTATCCGATGACAGCGGTACCCTCAAGCGCGGTCAGGATTGCGTTGCCCGGTGCGCGGTGCGGTGTCAGTCCGGTTCCCTCATCGAATGCCATGAGGACAAACTTCATCGTATCATTGTGTACGATATCCACGTTTGCAATACTTCCCTCCTCGTAAGAGATCAGTTCCTTCAGATTCAATACCTCTTTTGCTGTTACAAGATCGTTCATAGTGTTCTCCTTTTTTGTAATAATTTCTGTATAGATACAACCCTCGCCGGTTTTGACGCCGCAGAGAGTTCTCTCCGGTACGAGCAATATCTCATCCGGGTGCAGATCCATTGTTTCCGGCTGTTCACCGATGAGAAACGTTCCGGTGCCGGCGGCTCCGATATAGATGGACATCGTATCGTAGCTTTCCGGTGTGATGGATGTGCCTGCACCCAGGGAAAACCAGGTAGCGGAATTGGAAGTGCCGAGTCCGGTATTTCGTGAGATGGTCATCTCCTCGCGGATCGGACGCTTTGCTGCGATGGTAAATACGCCTTCTGACATAGTAGATCCTTTCTGTCACATCGCTTTGTCTGTCAGGGAGACAGGTACGATGCTTTTTATTTTTTTCTGATGATGGCTGAACTCATTGACAACCACATTGACGTCAAAGGACACGGAAATATTCTTTTCTGTCAGAACCTTCTCCGTGCTGCCGTAGAAAAAAGTGCCTTTGTGATTCATCATAAAAGCCTCGTCGGCGACAGACATGGCATTGGTCGGATAGTGCGTGTTCATGATTGCGCTGATGCCGTCCTCGTGGGAGAGCCGGTCGATCATGTTGAGAACCAGAATCTGATTGTGAAAATCAAGACCTGTCTCTGGCTCGTCGAGAATGATCAGCTTCGGTTCATTGATCAGTGCGCGCGCGATCAGTACCATCTGAAGTTCTCCGCCGCTCATGCGGTTGCAGTCTTTTTTGGCAAGATGCGTGATGCCTGTTTTCTCCATCATGGCTTCCGCCATCTCAATCTCCCGTCTGCCGGGCTGTTCAAAAACGCCAAGATGCGAACAGCGGCCGAGCATGACCATTTCCAGTCCGGTGTAGGAAAAAGCAAAACCGTGGCTCTGCGGAATGTAGGAGACATTGCTCCACAATTCCCTTGGTTTTAATGTTTTGATGTCCTGCCCGTACAGAAAAGTCGCACCCTCTCTCCAGGGGAGCAGACCAATGATGCATTTTAATAGTGTGGTTTTTCCGATACCGTTGGGACCTAAGATTGCTAAAATATGACCTTCCTCTAATGAGAGATTGATATCAGGTAATATTATATCCTGTTTGGGATATCCAAAACAGCCATTTTTTATTTCAAGAATCATTGCAGATTGCTCCTGTTCTTATTCAGCAGTGAAATAAAGACCGGTGCTCCGATGATGGCGGTCAGAATGGACAGCGGAAGCTCGATGACGCTGATGGTTCTTGAAAGTGTGTCAATCAGAATCATAAAGCTTGCACCGAGACTTAAGCTGATGGGAACCACGTAGCGGTTGTTGCTTCCGACAAGCATTCTGGCGCAGTGTGGGACTAAGAGACCGATCCAGCCGACCTGACCGCACATGGATACCGCCGAGGCGGTAATGACCGTCGACGCCAGGATGAATATCATCTGTGTCCGTTTTAAGTGGATGCCGCTGGCTTTCGCTTCATCCTCGCTTAAGGATAAAATATTCAGTCTCCATCGGAGCAGATAGATGACGACGATTCCAATGAGAATAAGCGGAGAACCGATCAGCAATTTTTTATAAGTGGCGCTTGTGAAGCTGCCCATCAGCCAGTAAGTAATTTCCGGAAGCTTGTCCTGTGGGTCGGCAGTATATTTCAGCAGAGAGCCGATGGCGTTAAACAGGGAGGAGGCGATCACGCCTGCCAGCACAAGATAGACCACCTGGCGGTTCTCATTTTTTCCTGCGATCTTTAATGTAAAAAATACGGAGGCAAGTCCGAACGCAAGTGCAATGAGCTGTGTCTCCAGAATACCGCAGGAAAGGATGATCGCAAGGATCGCTCCCACGCAGGTGCCGCTGGTAACACCGAGAATGTCCGGTGTTGCCAGTGGATTGGAAAACAGCGATTGGAACGTGTTTCCTGCGCAGGTAAGACCTGCTCCTACAATAATTGCCATCAGAATACGCGGCAGCCGCAGATTGATTACAATGGAGTAATTCTGCGCATGTCCCTCATTTCCCGTGAAAACATCGCGGAAAACAGTGATTACGTCGCCAACCGGCACATTCATTCTGCCGAGGCAGATACAGATCAGTGCGGTGACAAGCGGCAGCAGTATCATTAAGAGAATGGCGAGTGGTGTAAAATGCCCCCGTTTGATCAAAAAATTATCATTCATCAGTACTGAAGCATTTCCTCCATTTCCTCATCGGTAACATCGTAGCCATACCAGTCATGGTAATATTCACGGATGGTATCCTCCAGAGGATAGTCTGCGAAAACTTCCGGGTAAGTGTTGCATGCAAGCCATGCGAATACCAGCGGAGCGTCCGGGTTTGGTGTAAACCAGTTCCACATGCCGAGCGTTGTGTTATAGACACGTCCGTCCTGAATAGCTTTGATGGAGGAGAAATCGGTTCCCTCTACCCTGTTCTCCAGCACGTCCTCCGAGGTAAGACCGATGAGTCCCGGACCGTCGACAAACAGAATATCCGGATTCCAGTCGTAGATCTGTTCCATGCTCACCTGTGTAAAGCCGGTTGCCTCCGCGGCAACGTCCGTGACACCTAAGTGTTTCATCCAGTAGGTACCAAAAGTTCCGTTGCCGGATACCTGCGGTACGCCGTCGCTGTATTTCCACAGAATCAGTGCGCTCGGGCGCTCATCCTCCGGAACGGTTGCAATCCTTGCCTCCACATCCGCAACAATCTCGTCGCCGGCAGCAGTGAAAGCATCGGTCTTGCCTTCCTCACCGAAGACATTCTCCAGAAGATCCAGCCACTGTTTGTAGCGGTTTAACGGATCAGCTTCTGTCTCGTGACCGACGGTTGCAAATCCGATACACGGAATGCCGCTCTCCTGTAAGATCTCTGCGTGTGCCGTATTGCCGGCATTGTATAAGATGACATCCGGTTCTAACTTCATGATTTCCTCGATATTCAGATCACTCTGTGCATAGACGGTATCCGCGGATTCCATCAGCTCCGGTGCGATATTTTTGAGAACTGTCTTTGAGATGGTATCTTTGAAAGAACCGCAGTAGCCTACGATATAAGGAGCTTCCCCGCCGAAATAGGACATGTAGGTGGAGAGAATCGGAATCTGGTCAATCACCACGCGGGTAATGTGATTCGGAACTTCCACAGTGTTGCCGGCATGGTCAACCACAGTGTGGGTGCCGGTGTCCTCGGTGGCAGCAGTTTCAGTGTCTACGCTCTCCGCCGATTCGGAAGCGGCTACAGTCTCGGTGGCTGCTGTGACTCCGTTATCTGAAGTATTCTCTGTTCCGGAAGCCGCATTGCTTCCGCAGGCTGCAAGCTGCAGTACCATGGCAGCTGTCAATAATGCAGCGGTAAGTTTTGTCTTTTTTATCATATTTCCTCCCTCTGAACGGTATCAGTATGTGATTATTGGTTAGTTAAAACTAACCAACGAGACATAGAATACTGGAAAAGGAAAGAAAAAGCGGTTGCTATTGCAACCGCCTCAAAAAAAGATTATATTGCCAGAAAATCCGGATCAAGAATCTGCAGCCTGGAACCCGAAAAATTCAGAATCCCCTCGTCGCGCATTTTGCAAAGTTCGCGGGAGAGAGCGCTCCGGTCCGCGTAGAGATATTCCGAGAGTTCTCTGCGGCTGTAAGGAAGGCAGACCGTTCCGTCCGGTGCGATCTCTAACGTCTGCAGATAGATCTTTAACTTGTCCCGCAGCTTTTTCTGACTCAGAATCCGTATTTTGCTGTTAAAAAACATCACCTGGCGCGCAAATTCCTGCATCAGATTGGTGGTGACCTGCATACGGCAGGAGCAGGAAAATGTTTTTTCCGACAAGAGCGCGGCAAAATCGAGCATCAGGATCTTGCTTTTTTCCACGGTGTGAATGTAGACATGGCTGGCCACCTGTCCGGCGCACACAGACTCGGCGCCGAAGACATCGCCGCTTCGCAGATGATTGATGATGATCTGGTTTCCGTTTTCGTCGACCAGATATTCTTCCAGCATGCCGGTGAGCAGAATGCCGGAGCAGCCGGAGGAATCCCCGAGTGCGGCGATGGATGCATCCTGCGGATAATCGACCACGCGCGCATTTAAGCAGCGCAGGACATTGGGATATTTATCTTTTGGTAATTGACGGAAGATACTGGAATGTTCCAGTACATCCTGATATAGAGCTGTTTCAATAATCATATATTTCCGGTTGCCGCTGCAACCGCCCTCCGTTTTTGAAATCAGGAAAAATTATGAGTTAGTCAACTCTAACATTATAACTTTGCCGACAGGAGAAGTCAAGGTTTACATAAAATCAATTTCGGGGAGGATACCATCCGTCCGGGGATCGAAATTCAGAAGTGAAAAACAGAAAAAAATAGGGTATAATCTGGATATGCGGAGGTGGGAAGGGTATGATACTGAATACAGGAAGCAGGACAGACATACCGGCGTATTACAGCGACTGGTTCTATGAGAGGGTTCGCGCGGGAGAAGTTCTGGTGCGTAATCCGTATTATCCCACGCAGATAACAAGATACCGGCTCGATCCTGCGGTGGTGGATGCACTTGTATTCTGTACGAAAAATCCGCTGCCTATGCTGGAGCGCCTTCCACTGCTGGATGCGTTTACCATGTTCTGGTTTGTGACGATCACGCCTTACGGCAGGGAGATAGAACCTCATGTGCCTGATAAGAACCTCATCGCGGAGGCATTTTGCAGATTATCGGAGAGCGTGGGAAGAGAACGTGTCAGCTTCCGTTATGATCCCATCTTTTTAAATGAGACCTACACCGTGCAGCATCATGTGGAAAACTTCGGGGAGCTTGCAGAGAAGCTGTCCGGATACACCGGGCAGTGTGTGGTAAGTTTTATTGATTTATATGAAAAAACAAGACGGAACTTTCCGGATGCAAGGAGCGTTGGAAAGGAAGCGCAGGAGCGTCTGATTGCAGCGTTTTCCGAGATAGCGGTAAAGCAGCATCTTCAGATTCATCTGTGCTGTGAGAACCGTAGTCTTGTCCGGCAGAATGTGGATGCGGACGGTTGTTTATCGCAGTCTGTATTGGAACGTGCCATCGGGTGCAGATTGAAGGTGCCACAGCAGAAACGGGCGAGAGGTGAGTGCTCCTGCCTGCTCGGCGCAGACATCGGTGCTTATAACACCTGCGGACATGAATGTCTGTACTGCTATGCCAACTATGACAGCCGCACCGTCCGGGAGAACCGGCTGCAGCATGATCCCCGCTCGCCGCTTCTGATCGGGCATGTGCAGAGCACAGACATTGTAAAAGATGCAATCCAGCGTTCCTGGAAAGATCCACAGATGAGTATTTTTGATTTGTATTAATAAAAAAAGTAAAATCATGCAGGAGGCACCACAATGAAAAAAGAGTTGAACTGGGCAGTATTGGGATGCGGCGTCATCGCAAATGAAATGGCACAGGCCTTAGAGCATATGGGAAAGCATCTCTACGCGGTCGGCAACCGCACACACGAGAAGGCAGTCGCATTTGCGGAGAAGTACCGTGTGCAGAAGGTGTACGATGATTTTCATGAAATGTTCCATGATCCCGACGTAGATGTCATTTACATTACCACGCCGCACAATACGCATATCGAATTTTCCCGCGAGGCACTTGCAGGCGGGAAGCATGTGCTCTGTGAAAAATCGGTCATGTTAAACAGCCGTGAGCTTGCGGAGGCGATTGCGCTTGCAGAGGAGCACCATGTTGTGTTTGCGGAGGCGATGACGATCTGGCATATGCCTTTATATAAGAAGCTCTGGCAGATTGTTGAGACGGGGGATGGAGAGATTCCGGCACTCGGGAAGGTGCAGTTTATCCAGCTCAATTTCGGAAGCTACAAGGAATATAATATGAAGAACCGGTTCTTCAATATGAATCTGGCGGGCGGAGCACTCTTAGACATCGGTGTCTATGCACTTTCCATTGCAAGAAGCTTTATGTCAAGCCAGCCTGATCAAGTACTTTCCCAGGTAAAATACGCACCGACCGGCGCGGATGAACAGGAGGGAATTCTTCTGATGAATCCGGACGGACAGATGGCGGCGCTGTCGCTGTCCCTACACTCCAAACAGCCAAAGCGCGCTGTGATCAGCTGTGAGAAAGGATATATAGAGATCATGGAATATCCGCGCGCCGACCGCGCCATCATTGTGGAAGCAGAGACCGGAAAGGTGCATGAGATCACGGCAGGTACAACGGCGGATGCATTATTATATGAAATGACAGACATGGAAGACGCCATCTTGAACGGAAATACCGGGGTGATGCGGTTAAAAGATACCCGTGACGTCATGGAACTCATGACAGGCCTGCGCAAAGAGTGGAACATGAAATATCCAGGAGAAGAGTGGTAAAACAACTAGTTTGACACAAAAAAATGTAGGAGTACCAACATTACCAGAAGGTTCACAATGGGAACGAAATGTTTTAAATTCCTTTGCAGGAGGAAAAGCAACACCTACTACGTATGAAGGCGGGACTACATTATATAGAATTGGTGGAAAAAATGGCGGATTTTGGAGTTTAGAACCACCTCCTGCAACTGAATATCAATGGAGAGTGGATTATGCAATTAAACAGGAGTTCTGTAATGATGCATCTACTTTATATAAGATGACTATACCAGAAGGTTCTTCTTTAGGAGCTTTAGAAGGAAAAGTTGGACCACAAGGAATGGGATTATATGGTGGGGCACATCAAGCATATATTGATTATAGAGCAGTACCTGCAGATTGGATTGAGATAACACCTGCAACGTGGAAGCGAGAAAATTATGAACAAGATTGACGACGAAAAACATAACGAATTAATAGTAATATTGAGTGAGTTAATAGAAACTATTGAATTAATGAAGAAGGAGGAAAAAGATTATTTATTGATTCAGAATGAAAATGAAGCCAGAGATTGGATGGATTTTTTAAAGAATCATACAGATAAAGACGAATTGAAATCTTTAGAAAATGAAATATCAGATAGGTTTTTCTTTAAGTTTGATGTTCAAATTGGAACATCAGAACTAGATAATAAAAGAGCGGAACTTATGAAAAAGTATATATTTAAGTCAAATGAATATTTAAAATAGTTATAATCAGGGTTATACTTTCGGACATTCAGAAGAACTGTTATGATGCCGAGGGTCTTCGTGCAGAGATGGAAGAGAACGGCAGATTAGTGCAGTTCCTCTATAATGAGGATAGGGAAGTAGTCGCAGAGAAAGACTGCAGCGGCAACATCATCCGTTATATACGTGGACTGGGCTTAATCAGTTCTGACAGCGAGAACGCCAAGACGTATTACCATTATGTATCCGATGAACAGGGCAGTGTGAGCCATATCATCAGAGATGAGGATAAGGAGAGCGGAGTATCAGCACAGGGAAGAGAGCAGGACAGAATACTCAATCAATATGAGTATGATGCCTTTGGGAATACCATAAGCTGCAAGGAGCAGGTAGAGAACCGCTTCCGTTATATGGGAGAGCAGTACGATCCTCTGACGGGACAGTATTACCTGAGGGCAAGATATTATAACCCTGTCATTGCCAGATTCACACAGGAAGATACCTACTATGGCGACGGACTGAACCTGTATACCTACTGCCGGAATAACCCGATCCTTAACCATGACCCGACAGGACATGGAACGAAGGAGAACAGCCCATACAGCAGGAAAGAACAGCAGTACATTGATGCAGGGGCAGACCCGGATACAGCAAAGCTTGCAACGCAGTGCTATCCTGATGCAAACTCGAAACAGGACTTATACAATAAGTACAAGAGTCAGGGATATAATGCAACAGATGCGAAGAAGCTGGCAAACTATGAGATTGTCCATGGTGAGGAGAGGGCAAAGAACTATGCTGCCAACAATGTAAAGAAGAGCGGTCCTGATTACACAGCGACTTCCCCAAGAGATAATGTTAACACCGACTGGAGAACCCAGGAAAGAGTGAATGCGCAGAGGAATGCCGGAGCTGGTAAGGGGAATGAAAGCGGTAATAAGAGTGGTAATGAATCAAACGTTTGAGGATATGAAAGAGATCGTGCGGAAGAATCCGTTTGCACAGCATATAGGCATGGAACTTCTCGAAGTGACGGAAGGATATGCGCTTGGGCGGATCCGTCTGGCAAAGCAATACGAGAATATCTACGGGGGAATGCACGGAGGCTGTGCATATTCCCTCGCGGACACGCTATCCGGCATAGCGGCATCCACTTACAGGGAATACGTCACCATGCTGGATGCGTCGATGAATTATCTGCTTCCGGTGGAACATACAGAGTATGTCTACTGCAAAGCGAGGGTGCTGCGCCACGGAAGGAAGATCACGGTTGTCCGGGTAGAACTGTTAAACGATGAGCAGACGCTCCTCATAGATGGAAGCTTTACCTTCTATAGTATAAGAAAAAGAGACGAATAATAAAAATACGCTGAATGGATTGTCGCAATAAGCATATCGTGCTTTGGAGTGATAAGTAATATTATAAAAAGACCACACCGTGGGATTTCAGCTGGAAATGCAAATGGAAATTCGGTTCAAAAAATGTGGCATTTCTAACCAGCCGGATGTTTGCATCTT
>OGXI01000724.1_pt1 | contig 29342 bp, 20 predicted proteins | sample 1576221 | NCBI WGS metagenome assembly OGXI01 (sample SAMEA3541523, study PRJEB24748) | human gut metagenome | biome: human gut; feature: human-associated habitat; material: faeces | place: China | collected 2012
CTGGAGCAGTACAAGAAGGACGCCGACATCACCGTTAACCCCATGCCTAAGGACGGTCCCCCGCAGGGGCCGCCTTTTGCGTGCCTGTCGGATTACACCGCCGCGCTCAGCAGCCGCAAAAGCAGCACATAGACCGCCGTGCCGCCCGCGATGCTCAGCAGCGCATTATGCTTCATCCGGTGCAAAACATAGATCACCGCCAGCGCCACAATTTCGGGAATTGCGTGTGTAGGACCCAGCACATCCGTCCCCTTGAGGCAATAGATCACCAGCAGGCCCATCATGGCCGGAGGAAGCGCCTGCCCCAGAAAAGCCACCACGCGCGGAATGCCTTTGCTTTCCGGGAACAGCCAGAAGGGCAAAAAGCGGGTAATCACCGTACCCGCCGCCACGGCCAGAATCATCGCCATCGTTTCCAGCGGCGTCATCACCTGCATAGCCTGTTCCTCCCCAGCAAAAGCGCCGCCAAAATGACCCCCATCGCGGGGATGATGAAGCTGTCCTGACCAAACACAGCCAGACAAGCGACCGCCGCTCCCAGCCCGATGAGCGCGGATGGACGGTCCTCCCGCCGGTCCCATCTGTCCAGAAACAGCACGAAGATCAGCGCCGTGAGCACAAAATCCAGCCCGGTCAGGTCCGCATGAAGCATGCCTCCGATCAGCCCGCCCACGAACGAGGCCGTCACCCAGTACAGATAGTCCAGCAGCGATACGGCCAGGTAAAAGTCTTTGGCGGGAATGCCGGCAGGCGGCTCCGCAGCGCAGTTGATGGAAAAGGTCTCGTCACACAGGAGGAACACCAGCGCATTGCGTACCCGGCCCATGCCCCGGTAGCGGGGCAGCATGCTCAGGCCATAAAACAGGTGGCGGGCATTGACCATCAGGCTCATCAGAAATGCCTGAAGCGGATCAAATGCCACCGTGAGAAGCGAAATAGCCACATACTGCATACTGCCGCCGAAGGCCAGCGCGCTCATCAAAAACGACCACAGCGCGCCATAGCCCTTGGAGGCCATCAGTACGCCATAGGTCAGCCCCAGGCAGGAAAAGCCCATCAAAACGGGCAGCGTGTGGGGAAAGGCGGCCCGAACCGCGGCCGCGGCGCGTCCGGCGGGGCCTGCCGCCGTATTGCCCGGTGATTGCATCGCATCATTTGCTCCTTTTGCAGAAAAGTGCCCGCGCCCCGTCAGGGCGCGGGCGCGGCATGCCGGTTTTCTTCCGGCTTATTTGACATAGCTCTGACCGTAGATAAATTCCTGCATGGCGGTCAGCGTGGTCTGCATGCGCTTATCGCTGATGTACACCAGGCTCTCGCCGTTGAACTCGCGGTAGCCATACTGCTTTTCCATGGGGATGCCGAACTGGCCCACCACCTCGCCGCCGGAGGCCAGGTTCTGCATCGCGCTGCCGGAAAGCACCGTCATGCCCAGCGAAAGCAACTCGTCGGCGGTCAGGTTGGTTTTGCCATAGGGCAGGGCGGTTTCAATCAGGTTGAGGAACTTGGTAATATCCATATCCTCCATTACCTTTTTGAGAAGCGCCTCCAGGAGCTTTCTCTGGCGTTCGTTGCGGTTGAGGTCGTTCTGGCCCTGCAGATTGCGGATGCGCCCGTAGGTCACGGCCTCCATGCCGTCGAGGTGCTGAACGCCATCGGCCACCTCCAGCTTGTCGCGCTGGACGTCGTCCATCGGCTCCTTGACGTGCAGCTCATAGTTGATGGCCTGCGCCTCGCCCTTGGTCAGCTCCATGTCCACGCCGCCCAGCGCCTCGATGATGTCGGCCAGCCCATGAATGTTGACCACGACATAGCGCTTGATGTTCATCTGGAAATTGCGGTTGACGGTCTTCATGGCCAGCTCGGCGCCCTTTGCAACATCGCCGTCCTTGCTGCCGAACTTGAAGGCGGTGTTCAGGCGCTTTTTGCTCTTGTAGCCGGGCACTTCCACAGCCGTATCGCGGGCGATGGAGGTCAGCTTGATGGATCCGTCCTGCGTGTTGATGGAACAGATGATGTTGGCGTCCGCCCGTCCGCTGACCAGCTCGACGCTGCGGTTGTCCACGCCCAGCAGCAGAATATTCACCACATAATCGGGCAAAGCCTCGTTGGGTTCCAGGTTGGACAGGTCCACCTCCGTACTGACGGTGGTATCCTCCAGCATGGAGGCCATTTCCGCCATGAGCGACTCCTCCTCGGGGGTCAGCTCGGCGGCGTTGGCGGCGGTGGCGTCGCTATCGCCCATGCCCTCCTCGGCCCATTCCTGCCACTGGGCCAGTTCTTCCTCCGTCAATGCGTCAGGCACAAAATTTTCGAGGCTGTCCTCAGCCAGGCAGCTGCCCGCCAGCAGCAGCATGCAAAGGCACAGCGCCAGGGCACGTTTCAGGATCTTTCCGCTCATGGTTATCCTCCTTCACAAATGGGTCAAATTCCGTCAACGGACGCTTCACCCAGGCCGTACAGCCCGCTTTTGGTCAGCTGAGCCGTCAGGTAAGGCCGGGTCCGCATGACTGCCCGGAACATGGCCCGGTTGGATTCGGATGCAGTATAGGGCACCACAGCCGTTGTGTCAAGCGTCTTTTCGCCGCCGTCATAGCGCAGCAGCGTAGTGGAATGAAGGCGGATATGGTCGTTGAGCAGCTGCAGGGTCCAATCCAGCAGCTCCTCATCCGCCGCGGCCTCTCCCTTGGCCGCGGCCACGGCGGCCTGCATGCGCTCATCCTGTCCGTCTTCGGTTACCGGTTTTCCGGCCACGGTTTCGGTCACATCTCCACTGGCCTGCGTCACGGCGAGATCGCTTTCCAGCAGGCCGCTGGCGTCAAAGAGCACGCTGGCGTTTTTCAGCACGGGCGCGATATCCACCCGGCGGGAACCGCTGCTGACCTTGACGCTGACGCGCATGAGCTTTTCGCCCAGATCAGCGGCCTCCTGCGCGCTGGCCTCGCTCTGGGCCAGCTGGGTATCTGCGGTCACAGGCTCCAGGTCCACCTGGAAGCGCGTGCCGCTGGATTTGCTGATTCCTTCCCGTTCCATCAGCTCAGCCACCGCCTCACCGCTGCGGAGCTCCTGCAGATCCACCAGCGCCATCACGCCATCCAGCCCAAAGGCGATATAATCCACATTCTGACGGGCCAGGTTGTTGAGCATGCTGTAGCTGATGGTGAGCCTGCGGCCGCGCACCAGCTTGTTGCCGTCCAGGTCGGTAGCATAGCCGCCGTCGGCGTTGAGCTCCGGCTCGGCGTTGAGGATGAGCAGCGCGGAGTCATACCCGCCGCGCAGGCGCAAGGTGGGTGTGGCGGGACGCTCCCGTCCGTCAATAAGGTCGGTCACCGGCGCGCCATAGTAGGTATCGCCCACCTTGAGCACGTCGATGGTGCGGATCTGGGTGCGGAGCGTCTTGCCGCTGGAAAAGCGCAGCTCGTCGTAGACGGGATCAATGCGCGCCAGCGGATCATAGGGCAGATAGTGGTGGATGTTCCAGTCGATGAAAAACAGCGGGCTGTCGGGCGCGATGACCAGCTCGTAATAGTCCGGCGCAGACAGCGAGCCGACTAGATAGGGATAGTTGCCGTACGTCTCGCCCTTCACGCGGGACAGCGAGCCGGTCACCTCATCGTCCTCCAGCATGACGCTCTCGTCATACTCATAGTAGAAGTCCGGGTCTTCCTGTCCCTTCTGCTTGCTAGCGGCCTCCGGATAAATCAGGACCACGATGCGCTTGATGGTCATGCGCACATCATAGCTGCCCGGCAGGTACTGCGCATCGCCGGCAGGCACCGTTACGCGGGCGATGTATTCGCCCACCTTGACGGGAGCGCGCTGCATAAGCTCTCCATCCTGAAAATAGCTGACGGTGGCGCTCTGCGGGTACAGCTTTTTGCTGAGCTGAAAGGCCTTGCCGTTGTAGGTGCGCTCCTGGTCGGCGATGACCAGCGGCTGGCGCTCCTCCTTGACGGTAAAGACCACCTTTTCGCTGAAGGCAAAGGCGGAGGCGGTGTCGCCCGAAAGGGTGACGCCGGCCTGCGCGCAGGCAAAGGCGCGGAAGGTGACCACATCCCCGTCCTTGAGGCCCGGGATGGTGCATTCCCCGCCCCGAAGCAGGGCCACGCCGGCGGTGGGTACCCAGGTATCGGCCATCTCCTCCTCCTTGTCCGATACGATGTACTGCACGCCCAGCGTGTTTCCGGTATCGGTTTCAAAGGTGATGGAGCCATAGGGCGTGGCCTTGACATTGCGGATGACGGGCAGTGCGTCAGGGCTGGCAGCGCCGCCATTGATGACGGCGGCGTAGGTGTCCTGATCGCTGAGCACCACCACGTCCGTGCCGCTCAGCGCCTGTGCGCGCCAGAGGGTCACGGTTCCGCTTCTGCCGGTGGTGACGTTGAAGGGTTCCTCGTTTCCCAGCTTCAGCACGATTTGCGTGCGCGCCATCGGCGCGTTTTCATCGTTGGTTACGGCGATGACGGTGGGTTGAAGGGCGCTGCCGGGCAGCGCCGTACCGCTGGAAAGGCTGAGGTTGGTGGTTTCACTGATGGTGACCGTACCGCCGCCGGAGGCGCTGGATGCATCCAGCGCGCCCGTACCGCTCACCGACAGGGCGGCGCCCTCGCCCAGCACCAGCGGGCCTACGGCATTGGCGCCCTGGAGCACCAGCGTAACCGACGCGCCCGCGCCAATGCGAAGATCCCCGCTGGTAAAGGCCCCGGCCAACGTAAGCTTGACGCTCACGCCGTCTGCCACGATGATCTTGCCGGAGGTGCCGCCCTCGCTGACGACGCGGTAGTTTCCGGAGGCGTCAAACGTATGGTCCGACGCGCCCAGCGTGACCGACGCGCCCTGCTCGTCCTCCACGGCTTCCAGCAGCAGCCTGCTGCCCTGCACCGTGGCCGCATAATGGTAGCCGGCCGCCGCCTGGGGCAGCGGCGCATAGGCCGTCTGCGGGTTTGCGGAAAAAAACAGCACCGGCACGGCGGCGCCATTATGCTCCGCGGTCAAATCCAGCGCCATCTCGCCGCCCGATACCGCTACGGCGGTCCAGGCCGGGGGTGCGTCGCCCGCAGCCGCGCGGAAGGTGAGCCCGCCCTGCGCCGTCAGCCCGGCGCCGGAGAGCGTGCCCACATGCAGCCGTCCCGTACCGGAAACGGCATACGGCCCGGACAGCGCGCTGAGATAGGTATCTCCGCTCACATACAGCGTTCCTCCGCCGCCCTGAAAGGTGGGTGCGGAACCCTCCGTGCCGGCCGCGGTCAGCGTGAACGAAGCTCCTGCGGCGCCGTTGATGAAGCGGTCCTGATCGGCGGGGTCCGTGGCGTAGAGGGTGTAGCTCTTGCCCGCTTCCGCCTGGAAGGGCTCCGCCACGCTCAAATCCACCTTATCATCTTCGGCGGGCGGCTCGGCCAGGGAGCTGACCTCCAGCGTGTTGCCGTTCATGCGGCCCCAATAGCTCCCGCCTTCTCCGGGGGCGGGCAGCCACAGCGTAACCTTTCCGTCCGAACCGGCCTTGACGTAGGTGAAAAACTTGCCGTCCACATAGACCTGTTCCGCTCCGGGCGCCTCAAAAACGACCGGCCTGCGGCCATTATCGCTGACGGCCCCCGAAGGCAGGCGCACGTTGCCGCGCTCCACATTGAGCACGCCGTAGTTGAGGTTGTTGGCCACCGTGAGGCAGCCGGAGCCGCTCAGCTTTACGGCCGCGTCGGGGGCGGTAAGGGTCTGGATGGTGGTGTAGCCCTGGAAACCGATGGTGACCACGGACTTTTGCGACACGCGCAAGGTGAGCAGCTGCACCCCGTCCAGCTCGATGGACAGGACCATGTTGTCGCGGATATAGAGCGTGGCGTTCTCCCCGCCGCCGGTCAGATGGTAGCTGCCGCTGCGGTAGAGGATGTTTTCTCCGTCTACCAGCTCCATTTCGATGGGCGCGGTGGCGGCCAGCATCATGATGCCGCTCTCCGGGCTCGATCCCACTTCCATCAGCCACTGGCCCAGCCCGCAGAGCGCCACCACGTCGCCCGCCTCGTTGACGCCGATATGGCGGCAGCCCGGTACGGTGCATTTGGGCGCACGTTCACAGTGCTCGTTCATATGGTCGCACTGGCTCTCATCCCAGACGGGAGCGGGGCTGACTGAGGGCAGCTCCGTAATAACGGGAGGCGTGCTTCCCTCCGGGGTGGATGCGGGAACAGCCGTGGGAGTCCCGGATGCCTCCGGAACCGGCGTAGGCGTCTCGGTCGTCTCCGGCGTAGGCGTCTCGGACGTCTCCGGCGTGGGCGTCTCGGTCGTCTCCGGTGTGGGGGTCTCGGACGTCTCCGGTACCGGCGTGGGCGTCTCGGAAGCCGCCGGGGTTAACGTAGCCGTCGGAACTGCGGTTGACCCCGGATTGGCCGTAGGCGTCCCGGAATCCGTACCGCCCGGCTCGTTCGTGGGGGTAGACGGCTCCGGTGTGGGAGTCTCGTCGGTCACGGGGGTGGCGTTTTCCGACGTGTTCTGGATGTCCTCCGCGGGTATCAGGGTGGGCGTGGGCAGGGGCGCGGCCGCATTTTCGGCCAGCGCTTCCAGCAGCGGCAGGGCGCACAGGCACACGCACAGGCACACGCAGGCGCCACGCATATGCCGCTTCTTGACGGAACGCATGCTCAACCTCCTCCTCCAAACGCATGGGTTGGGCGCATCAAAGGCGCCCCCCGATGATATAGAACGAATTACCATGGCATTGCCATCCATCTGTCAAAATCTTTAGGCCTGCCAGCGGCTGAGATCCTGTCGGGAAAGCAGTTTGATCATGGGCACGCCCAGCACGTAGCACACGACCGCCTCGCCCAGGCCCACGGTGAGCATGTTCATCCACAGCATATCAATGCCGTAGGCATAGGTCAGCACCAGCCCCACAATGACCGCGTTGCACAGCACCGGCGGCAGCGCCCTGACCCAGATGCTCGCCCGCATGCGCCAGGTGATCACGGCAGCGATCAGCGTAGCCAGCGTGCCGAATACCACGTCATACACCGTAGCGCCCATGGGATTGAACAGATTGCTTATCAGGCAACCCAGCGTAAGGCCGGGTACCGCCTGGGGAAACAGCACGGGCAAAAGCGTCAGCGCCTCCGAGATGCGAAACTGCACCGCGCCATAGCTGATGGGCTGAAACGCCAGCGTCAGCGCCGCATACAGCGCCGCGATCAGGGCAGACAGGCAGAGGTTCTTCGTGTTTCGACGGGAAAACAAACTGTGCATTCTTCATTCCTCCTGATTGCATGGCGTGTTGCCGATATCACGCCAGTGTGTAAGTATAGCACAACTTGCTTTCTGCGTCGACAGGTGCATACGAAGCCCTTCAAAAGCGCATACTGAAGCCATCAACAGAAAGGGAGGTGAGTGAAATGTCGTTTCCCAACAAAAATCAGAGCGTCCAGTGCGATGTGAGAAGCTGCAAGCACCACACCAACGACGGCATGTGCGAGTTGGACGTGATCAAGGTGGCGCCCCGCGGCAATTGCCATACCGGCACCTGTGACGAAAGCGAATGCGCCAGCTATCACGCCCGGTAAGGGCTGCGGAAACGCAGAGCGGAGAGGGCCTTCCTCTCCGCCTTTTTGCGTCAGTCCACAGTGATGCCCGTCAGTTTTTTCCACGCATTGCGAATGGTGTTCTGGTTTTGCACACCGTAATCGGGATCGTTCTGCTTGCACTCGTCCATATCGCGCAGGAAATGCACGCAGTTCTGGCCGTCGAAATTGTTGCCCGAAATGGTCTGGCCGCCATGCGCCACATTATGGGTGGAAGCGATGGACCACCGGCCGTCCGGCAGTTTGACATACACGACCTTGGGACCCCAGCTTTCCTTGTTGCCAAAGGCCTCGAACATCGCCGCGGTATCCGCCGCGGTGAGGGGCTCTACATCAGCGTGATTGCCGCGGCTCATGATGCGCAGCGTCCAGCTGATGCCGGTCTCGGGATCATAGGCGATCAGGTTCTGCCCGTTTTTGAGGGTGGGCTTGACATCGTTAAACCAGTGCAGCAGCTGGATGGTGGCGCCGTTGGGAGCGACGGTCGTACCCGTGCCGCCGGAGGAAGAGCCGCCCGAGGACGAGCCGCCGGAGGAAGATCCACTATTGGAGGACGAATCATAGCGCTTGGCGTTGCCGCTGTAGAGCACCGTCTGCGTCTTGGCGCCCGCTATACCGTCGTCATCCAGGCCGTTGAGCTTCTGGAAGGCGGTGACCGCGGCCACGGTGATGGGGCCGTAGGTGCCGTCGGCGCTGACGTTATAGCCCAGGTCCTTCAGGGCCTGCTGCAGCTTTTTGACCTCCGTGCCCTTGTCTCCGGACTGCAGCTTGACATACGCGCCGGAAGAGCTGCTGGAGCCGGAAGAGCTGGAGCCGGAAGAACCAGCTGCCACGGCCGAGCTGGAAAACAGCGCCGCATAGGTGCTCTGGCCGGTCAGTCCATCCACCTTGAGGCCGTTGTTCTTCTGAAACGCCGTAGCCGCGGCGATGGAGCCGCTGCCGTACACGCCGTCGATGCTCCCGGTATAGTAGCCCAGCTCCTTCAGCCGCTGCTGGACGGTGACGACATCATCGCCCGTATACCCCCTGCGCAGTGTGCGCGTAAGACCGGAGGATGTGCCGGAACCGGAAGAGGAGCTTGTCCCGTCCGCCTTCTTATAAAGAAGCTCCAGGGTTTTGGTCCCTGCAAGACCGTCGGCCTCCAGACCGTTATCTTTCTGAAAGGAAATCACCGCGCGCTGCGTGCCGGCACCAAAACGGCCGTCCACGCCGTTGGTATTATACCCAAGTTTGACCAGCGCAGTTTGCATCTCGGTTACGCGGCTGCCGCTGTCGCCGTACTTGAGGGTGTTGGGATTGGTGGTCACCGGCGTGGTCACCGTAGCGCTCTGCCCATCCGTTTCCGCGTAAAGCTTTGTCAGCGTCAACGTGCCCGCCTTTCCGTCCGCCTCCAGTCCCCTGGCGGCCTGATAGGCCTTGACCGCCGTTTCCGTGCCGCGGCCGAATTTTCCGTCCGTTCCGTTGGGGTTGAAGCCCAGCTCCAGAAGCGCCTTTTGCAGCTTCAACACATCCGACCCGCGCGATCCAAACTCCAGCGTGGCATACTTGGTTGCCGCCAGGGCCTGCGGCACGGCCAGCAGCGTCAGGATCAGCGCAAGCGCCAGCATCCGAAAAGACAGCGCGCGCAGAAAAGTTCTCATGATCCGGTTCCTCCTTGGGTCACTGCGGTGTGTGATAAAGCCCGCCGGAGCGGGCCGCGTTTCAAGTATAACAAAGCTTTTCCAAAAAGTAAATGCTATATTACAGTTTTGTTACGAAAAAGTCGTATTTTTGTATCGTGTTTTCAAAATTCCGAAGCAAATTTGATGCATGAAAATGGTAGACTTAATCGTTAGGATCAATGGATGGGTACCTACAGCGCCCATCATCAAAGGAGAAACCATCCATGAAGAAACGCATGTGGCTTTGCGTGGCGTTGTGCGCGCTGCTGGTGTGGACGTCCGTTCCCTCCCTGGCGGAGGACTGCTTCACCATCGACGTGGATACGCTGGATATGAACAGCCTGAACAGCGACGAATATGTGGCGCAATATCTTTCTGCAAGCGCCCAGGGCGTGCGGGTCAGAAAATACATCAGTGATTCCAGCGAACTGGCGGCTCCGGTGCGGCTCACACTGATGCAGATGGATTCGCAGACGTTGCTTTTTGACAAAGACTATGGTTTGCAAAGCGGCACCTTTGACAGCGGCGTGATTTACCTGCCCTATGTGGCGGACCGGACCATTCCCTATCTGGTAACCCTGACCGTGGGGGATTATGTATATGCCATGCCCTTTATGCACCAGCAGGCCCGGCTGGTAGCCAACAATGCCTGCACCTACGGCGTGCGGCTCAACGACCTGGCGGTGGCTTTCTACGGCGACTGGATGATGGGGACCATGGTGGATTTGAACGCCCTGGCCGGCCAGGGTTCCATGAGCGTGGATATCTGTGCCAGCAACCGCTATATCATTGGCCAGGCCACGCTTTCCATGCAGGGTTCCTCGCTGTGCGTTTCCGTTTCCTTCAACAGCCAGGCCAATGTAACCGTGCAGAACCAGAGTGTCTGGGTTGTAATCAACTGTGCGGACTTTGCCGCCGGGGTGCAGCCGCCCTCTCACCAGCCGGGCGAATGGGTGGACGTGAGCGGAGCGGGCAGCGCGTTGATCGTGCTGTCCCTCCGGGTAGATTACGACCCCGCCGGACTTCCCGCTTTCTATTATGACCTGTCCTCGTCCCAGCTGCAAAGCCAGCTGTCGCTTTGGGAGCAGAACCGCGCCGGCGGACAGAGCACCGGCGGATTGAGCGGCGAGACCGTAGATCCCTTCGCCTTTTCGGAGGACATCGGCTGGATTGACAATTCCGGCTGGGTCGATGAGGACGGCTGGTATGACGACGGTTCCGGCTGGGTCGATGATGGCTCCGGCTGGTATGACGACGGCTCCGGATGGGTCGATGATGGCTCCGGTTGGGTTGATAACGGTTCCGGCTGGACGGACGGCAGCGGCTCATCCGGCTCCGGCTGGGTCGACAGCGGTTCCGGCTGGACGGATGGCAGCGGCTCATCCGGCTCCGGTTGGGTTGATAACGGTTCCGGCTGGACGGACGGCAGCGGATCATCCGACAGCGGGTGGGTCGATAACGGTTCCGGCTGGACGGACGAGGCAGCGGCCAACTTCTAATAAATAGAACAAGGCGGTGGCAATTCAGAGAAATACTGAATCGTCACCGCTTTTTATGCGCCAAAGCCGCCGCCCACCCCGATGACCTGCCCGGTCACAAAGGCCGCGTCCCCCTGGCACAGCCACAGGATAGCCGCGGCTACCTCCTGGGGTGTACCCAGGCGTCCCAGTGGGGTTTCTTCGGCCAGCGCTGCCAGGTCACGCCCGGTGAAGTCTCCCAGCATATCTGTCTGAATCACACCGGGACATACGCAGTTGACCGTCACGCCGCTGGGGCCGACCTCTTTGGCCAGTGCGCGCGTAAGGCCGATGAGCCCGGCCTTGGCCGCGGAATAATGCACCTCGCAGCTGGCTCCCACCTGCCCCCAGACGCTGGATACGTTGACAATGCTGCCGCTTTTTAGGCTGATCATGCCGGGAAGCACCGCGCGTGTCACGTAAAACGCCCCCGACAGGTTCACATCCAGCATGCGCCGCCAGTCCTCGTCGGTGATATCGGTCAGAAGCTTTTGCTGGGCGATGCCGGCATTGTTCACCAGCGCGTCGATGTGGCCCAGCGTTTTTTCGGCCTCGGCGCACGCCTTGCGCACGCGGTCCGGGTCGCTTACATCGCAGCGGATGGCCGCCGCGCCCGTTTCACGCGCCACCGTCTGTGCCGCCGCCTCATCCGCCCGATAGAAAAACGCGGCGCGAAAGCCCGCGCGCGCAAACGCGCGCACCGCCGCCGCGCCGATGCCCCGGCTTCCGCCCGTGATGAGTGCCGTGCGCACAAAAAATCCCCCTCAGAACATCTTCTTGCGCCACAAGAGCACGAACGCCGCCACGCTGGCCACCACCGAGATGCCCAGCACCATCCAGAATCCGAAGGGCGCGTTTTCAAAGGGCACGCCCACATTCATGCCCCACAGGGAGGCAAACAGCGTGGGGATGGACAAAACCACCGTCAGGCTGGTCAATACCTTCATGACGACGTTGAGGTTATTGGAAATGATGGAGGCGAACGCATCCATCGTGCCGGACATGATGTCGCGGTAGATGGCGCACATCTCCATGGCCTGCTTGTTTTCGATGATTACATCCTCCAGCAGGTCGCTGTCATCGGGGTATTTGCGCAGCATGTCCATGCGCAGCATCTTTTCCAGCACCATCTCATTGCCCTTGAGGCTGGTGGAGAAGTACACCAGGCTTTTTTCCAGCTTCATCATCTGCAGCAGCTCCTGGTTGCGCATGCTGGCCTCCAGGCGGGTCTGCACAAACATGCTGGCCTTGTCGATCTGCTTGAGGTAGGCCAGGAAGCGCGAGGCGTTGCGGTGCAAAAGCTGCAGAATGAAGCGCGTGCGCTTGAACGTCCAGAATCCGCGGATGCGCTCCTCGGTAAAGTCGGTGATGATGGTGGATTCACGGGTGGAGACGGTGATGATTACGTCATCCACCATGATGATGCCAAGCGGCACGGTGGTGTAGCTGTAGCCGTTGCCCTCGGCCTCCACATAGGGAATGTCCACGATGATGAGGGTCTGGTCGCCGTCGCGCTCGATGCGGGCGCTTTCCTCCTCGTCCAGCGCGGACTGGATATAGGTCGGGTCCAGCGCAAAACGCGCGTTGATGCCATCGATCTCCTCGCGCGTGGGATTTTGCAGATGGACCCAGCATCCCTTTTCAAAAGTATTGATTTCGTTGAGGTGGTCCTCCACCGTCAGATAGATCCGCTTCATCAAAAAAACCTGCCTTTCTGCGGCCGCCAAGGCGGCTTCGCTTCCGGGCAGGCGCATGCCTATGCAGGCGCAATCTGCGCGTCAACGCGCGCCGCGCCTATCGCCCGGAGCCTGTGAACCTGTGCCCATGGAAATGTCAAAACGTCGTTTCGACTATACGGGTCGGCATCCACTACATGCTCCTCCTTCCGGCGGATAAGCGCCTTTTGTTCCGATTCCCATGATAGCGGTTTTGCAGGGCCGTGTCAATCAGGTTTTTCGCAAGATTTTTGGTTTTTTCCCCGCCGGGGCACGCCGTGCTTCCCCTTGCCCACGCGGGCATGATATAATGAAGGCGTACCCACACCCGATAGCCCAGGTATTGAGGAGGTATATCCCCATGCGCAACACCCGCTCCTTTTTCATCGGCCCGCTTCCCATCGGCGGCGGCGCGCCCGTCACCGTGCAGAGCATGACCAACACCGATACCCGCGATGCCGCAGCCACCCTTTCCCAGGTGCGCGCCCTGGCCCAGGCCGGATGCGACATCGTGCGCCTGAGCGTGTACGACGAGCAGTGCCTGGAGGCGCTGCCCACCATCATCGAAGGGTCTCCCGTGCCGCTGGTGGCGGATATCCACTACCGGGCCGACCTGGCCGTGGGAGCCATGGAGCGCGGCATCGCCAAGGTGCGCATCAACCCCGGCAACATCGGCAGCGTGCGCGAGGTGCGGCGTGTGGCGGACTGCGCCAAAATGCACCATGTGCCCATCCGCATCGGCGTCAATTCCGGCAGCGTGGAAAAGGAGATTCTGGCCCAGGAGGGCGGCGTGACGGCGCGCGGCATGCTCAGAAGCGCGCTGGGACACGCCCGGCTTCTGGAGGAGGCGGGGTTTCACGACATCGTGCTCAGCCTCAAGGCTTCCAGCGTACCCCTGACCGTGGAGGCCTACCGCCTGGCCGCAAAGGAAACCGACTATCCCCTGCACGTGGGCGTGACCGAAGCCGGCCTGCCCGGCGCGGGCAATATCAAAAGCGCCATCGGCATCGGCGCGCTGCTTCTGGACGGTATTGGGGACACCATCCGTGTGTCTCTCACCGGCAGTCCCATCCCGGAAGCTGCCGCCGCCATCGACATTTTGCGCGCAGTGGGCCTGCGCACGGGCTATGTCAACGTGGTCAGCTGCCCCACCTGCGGCCGTACCGGCATCGACGTGGCCGCCATCGCCCGACGGGTGGAAAGCGAGCTTGCGGACATCCGCGTGCCCTTGACCGTGGCTGTGATGGGCTGCGTGGTCAATGGCCCCGGCGAGGCGCGCGAGGCGGACATCGGCCTGGCAGGCGGCGGGCTCAGCCGTGCAGGCGGCTCGGCCGGCGGCGAGGGCAGTTCCTACGCCGTGGGCGCGATCTTTGAAAAGGGCAAGGCCCCGGAGAAGGTCGAGGGGGATCTGGCCGCCATTCTGATCGAGCGGGCGCGCAGGCTGGCCCAGGAACGGGCCGCACAGGCGTAAGCGAAGAAGAGAGCGGCCCGGAAAAGGCGTTTCTGCCTTTTCCGGGCCGCTCTCTTTTCACACCGGCGGCAGGCATCAGCCATGCCTGCGCCTGACGGCATATTTGCGGATGTAGTCGCTCATCTGCGCCATGTCCATGGGCTTGCCGATGAGGAAGCCCTGGCCCTTGAAGCAGCCCAGCTCCTCGAAGAACTCAAACTGGTCCTGGTTTTCGATGCCCTTGGCGCACACATGCAGGTCCAGCGTATGCGCCATGTGCAGGATCGCCACCACCAGGCGGCAGGTCTGCTCATGTCCGGGCACGAGCGCCCCATAGGATTTGTCCAGCTCCAGGCCGTCGAAGTGCACCTCGCGCAGCAGATCGACATTGGAGTGTCCCGTGCCGAAATTGGCCAGCCACAGGCCGATGCCACGCTCGTCGTGCAGGGCGTTGAGGTTGGCGATGCCCCGCTCGGTCAGGTCCTGCGCCTCGCTGACCTCAAACTGCATTTTCTGAGGCTTGAGGCCGGTTTTTTTGAGCATGGCCAGCACATCATCCACAAAGGATTCGCGATCGGCATAGAGGGGCAGCAGGTTCATGGACAGCGTCACGTTGGAATCCGTCTGCTCGGTCAGGTCGCAGGCCGAACGCATGGCGTTTTCCAAAAACCAGCGTGAAAACAGAAGCGTCAGCGCCTCATCCCGCTCAATCAGCTCGACCACCGGCCAGGCGGGGATTACGTCGCCGTCGGGCATATGCACCTTTTCGACAAACACCTCATAGGTGTTGCAGGTATTCTTGCCAAAGGTCCATTTTGGCTGCCCGTAGAGTTCCAGGGCATCGTTGAGAATCAGGTCTCCGATCATGTTATGGTTCATGCCAGAAGCTCCCTTCCTATGCGGTTTTCAGCCATCGCGGGCTCGCTGCTGCGTCCGTGGCATAAAAATGCCGATATATTTGCATGTATTCGCCGCCGGGCGCGGGTTTTCCTGCCGGATAAACGCGTGTTCCGGCCGCTTTGCGCTTTTTTACCGCGCGTGTTATAATACCGTAGCATCCTGCCGCGCGTGCGGCTTCCATCCTGATTGACCTGCCGAGGCGTACCAATGAACAAAACCGAGCTGCTTCATCTTCTTGAGGAAACGGTTCCTCCCCTGCGTGGCAAGCTGCATATTGAGCGCGTGCTCTATCAGAAAGCCGCCAACAAGGCCTATATGAGCTTTCTAAGCGATGAGCTGGTTACCGAGCACGACTACCTGCTGTTGGAGCGCAGGCTGCGTGAGCTGTTTCCCAGGCTGACGGTGGCGCTGCGCATCGCCAGCCCCTCCCTGGGCGAAAAGTTTCTTGCCGACCTGAACCGCTACAAACCGGTCCTGACCGATTTTTTGCGCCGCCAGAGCCCCGCGCTGGCCGCCTGGATTGCCGATACCGGCTGGAGCCTGGAGGACGGGCGGATTCTGCTCACCTGTCCGGACCAGATCGCGATGGGCTTTTTTCGCTCGCACCACCTGGATGAGAAGCTGTCGCAGGCCATCTATGATATCTTCCGCGTGCGCACCCCCGTGGCGCTGACCGTATGCGGCGAGCGCGAGGCCTGGGTGGAGAAGATGCGGGCCGATCGGGGCTTTTCCTTCGCTGCCTCTCCCACGCCCGACGACGAGCCGCCGCCGTGGGATGACGCCGAGCTGGACGCCCAGGCTGCCGCGCTGTTCGGCGGCGCGCCGGGCGAAGGCGCCGGCCCTGCCGCGCCTGCCGCTCCGGCCCCGCGCACGGCACATGCCGCTCCCCGCGCCGCCGCGCCCAAAAAGCCCGCCGCACCCAAGGGCGGACCTGTGCTCAAAGGTCGCGCCGTGGGCGATGTGCCCGTCCCGATTGGTGAGCTGGCCGAGGACAGCGGTATCGTGGTCATCGAGGGCACCGTGACCGGCGTGAACGACCCCAAGGAACTCAAGGGCGGCGAAACGGTGCTGGCCTCCTTCGCCGTCTATGACGATACCTCCACCATCTACTGCAAGGCCTTTTACAACTACCGCATGCGCCGCGCCGCGCGCGGCGAAACGCCCGATCCCCCCACCAAGGAGGAGCGGGCGCGGGTGATGGAGCAGATTGGTCAGATCAAAAACGGCATGCGCGTGCGCCTCAGGGGAGACTGCCGCATGGACCCGTTTTTGAACGAATTGTCCGTAAGCGTGCGCGACATGCAGCAGATGCCCAAAATCGAACGCATGGATACCGCCCCCGAAAAGCGCATCGAACTGCACATGCACACCACCATGTCCACCATGGATGCCACCGCGGACGCCGGCGTGCTCATTGCACAGGCGGCCAAATGGGGCCACCCCGCCGTGGCCATCACCGACCACGGCAGCGCGCAGGCATTCCCCGCGGCCTTCGGCGCGGCCAAGAAGCAGGGCATCAAGCTCATTCCCGGTGTGGAGGGGTATCTGTGCGACCTGGTCCCCATCGTAACCGACGCGGACGACCGCCCCATCGACGGCCCCATCGTGGTGCTGGACTTTGAAACCACGGGGCTTTCGCACGCCATGGACCGCATCATCGAAGTGGGCGCCGTCAAGCTGGAAAACGGGCAGATCGTGGACGAGCTGAGCCTCCTGTGCGACCCCGGCGTGCCCCTCAAGCCCAAAATCAGCGAAATCACCGGCATTACGGACCTGATGCTCCGCGGCAAGGAAAGCCCCGCCGAGGGCGTAAGAAAGCTCCTGGACTTCATCGGAGACTGCCCCGTGGCCGCGCACAATGCGCCCTTTGACATGGGCATGCTTCAGGCCGAGTGCAAGCGCATGGGCGTGAGCTTCCACGCGCCGGTGCTGGATACGCTCACCTTCTCGCGCAAGCTCTATCCTCAGCAAAAGAGCCACAAGCTCGGCGCGGTATGCCGGCTGCTCGGCGTGTCGCTCAAAAACGCGCACCGGGCCGTACACGACGCGGCGGCCACGGCCAAGTGCCTTGCGCGCATGTTTGACGCGGCCAAGGAAAAGGGCGCTGCGACCCTCAAGGACATCGACGCCGTCATCAGCGGCGATACCATCGGGCAAAGCTACCACATCATTCTGCTGTGCACCAGCCAGAAGGGCATGCAGAACCTCAATCACCTCATTTCCGACAGCAACCTGCGCTACTTCTACCGCCATCCCTGCATGCCCCGGCACCTCATCAATCAGTACCGCGAGGGGCTTATTCTGGGCAGCGCGTGCGAGGCGGGCGAGCTGTTTCAGGCCATCGTCAACGACCGGCCGCAGGAGGAGATCGAACGCATCGCCAGCTGGTACGACTATCTGGAGATTCAGCCCATCGGCAACAACGGCTTCATGATCCGCAACGGCACCGCCCGCGACGAGGAGCACCTGCGGGAATTCAACCGCAGGATCGTCGCGCTGGGTGAAAAGCTGAACAAGCCCGTGGTCGCCACCGGGGACGTGCATTTTCTCAACCCCGAGGACGCCATCTACCGCACCATTTTGCAGGCGGGCCTCGGCTATGACGACTGCGACAACCAGCCGCCCCTCTACTTCAAAACCACCGACGAAATGCTGGAAGAATTCAGCTACCTGGGCAAGGAAAAGGCGCACGAGGTCGTGATCGACGCGCCGCGCAGGATTGCCGAGCAGGTGGGGGAACTTCGCCTGTTCCCCAAGCATCCGGAGGGCAAGGACACCTTCCAGCCCTACTGGGAGGAGGCCGCGGGGGACATCGAAAGCCGCGCCTGGGGCCGCGCCAAGGAGCTTTATGGGGACCCCCTGCCCGAGATTATCCGGAAGCGGCTGGAAAAGGAGCTGGGCTCCATCATCGGCTACGGCTTCTCCACCTTGTATTCCATCGCGCAGAAGCTGGTCAGCAAGTCGCTTTCGGATGGCTACCTGGTGGGCAGCCGCGGCAGCGTGGGGTCCAGCTTCGTGGCCACCATGTGCGGCATCACCGAGGTCAATCCCCTGCCGCCGCACTACCGCTGCGACCACTGCCACAAGATGTTCCTCACCCCGCCGGAGCTGGCCAGCGTGGGCGTGGACCTGCCGGACAAGAATTGCGAAATCTGCGGCCACAAGCTGGCCAAGGACGGCTTTGACATCCCCTTCGAGGTATTCCTGGGCTTCAAGGGCGACAAGGTGCCCGACATCGACCTCAACTTCTCCGGCGAATACCAGCCGCGCGCCCATGCCTACATCGAGGAGCTCTTCGGCAAGGGCTACGTCTACCGCGCCGGCACCATCTCCGGCCTCGCGGAAAAGACGGCCTACGGCTTTGCCGCCAAGTACCTGGAGGAGCGCGGCATCCATGCGGGCCGCGCCCACAAGGAACGGCTGGCGGCGGGCTGTGTGGGCGTTAAGCGCACCACAGGCCAGCACCCCGGCGGCATCGTGGTGCTGCCCAAGGAGTATGACATCTGCCAGTTTACGGCCATCCAGCATCCCGCCGACGACGTGGAAGGCACCACCATCACCACGCACTACGACTTCAACTCCATGCACGATATTCTGGTCAAGCTCGACTGTCTGGGCCACGACGATCCGACCATGATGCACCGGCTGGAGGAGCTCACCGGCGTCAACTTCCGCGAAATCCCGCTGGACGACCGCAAGGTGATGAGTCTGTTTTCCAGCCCCGAGGCCCTGGGCGTCACCCAGGAGCAGATCATGTGGGAAACCGGCACGCTGGGCATCCCGGAGTTCGGCACGAGCTTCGTGCGCGGCATGCTCATGGAAACGCGCCCCACCACCATGGAGGAGCTCATCCGCATCTCCGGCCTCTCGCACGGAACGGACGTGTGGCTGGGCAACGCGCAGGACATCATCAATTCCGGCACGGCCAAGCTGGCTCAGTGCTTCTGTACCCGCGACGACATCATGAACTTCCTGATCTCCAAGGGCATGCAGGAGAAGATGAGCTTCGACATCATGGAAAGCGTGCGCAAGGGCCGCGGACTCAAACCCGAATGGGAGGAGGCCATGCGCGAGCACGACGTGCCCCAGTGGGCCATCGACAGCTGCCACAAGATCAAGTATATGTTCCCGCGCGGACACGCCGTAGCCTATGTGACCATGGGCCTGCGCGTGGCGTGGTACAAGGTGTACCGTCCGCAGGCGTACTACGCTGCCTACTTCACCATTCGCGGCGATGGATTTGACGCGGGGCGCATGCTGCTCAGCCCCGAAACCCTGCGCGATCGCCTCACCGATTTCCAAAACCGCGAGGAAAAGATGAGCGTGCGCGAGAAGCAGGAGGAAAACGCCTATCACATGCTGCTGGAGATGCAGATGCGCGGTATTCACATGCTGCCCGTGGATCTCTATAAGAGCGACGCAACCCGCTTTTTGATCGAGGACGGCAACCTGCGCTGTCCCTTCACGGCCATCAACGGCTTTGGCGACTCGGCCGTAGAGGGCATCATCGCCTCGCGCGACCCAAGCCGTCCCTACATCAGCATCGAGGATCTGCAAAACCGCGCGCACATCGGCCAGAGCATCGTGGAGATGCTGCGGGGCCAGGGCGCGCTGGAAGGACTGCCGGAAACCAGTCAGGTCGATCTGTTTTCCCTGCTGGGGTGAGGGGCTTCACAAGTCGAACGGGCAAGGGAGGATTCGCATGGAGCATGCGTCGATTCTGGCACAGAAATCCTTTTGGCCACGCCTGCTTGCGGCGCTTGCGCTGCTGGCGATGCTGATCGTGGGCCGCTATACCTACAGGGATTATGGGATCACGGTTGATGAGACTGTCGAACGGGATAGTACGCTCATCAACTATCAATATGCGTTTCAAACACTTTTCGGAAGAGATTTGTCGCTTAGCGATCAACCCTTGGAAACCTATAAGGACCGTCATTACGGCGTGACGCTTCAGATGCCCACCGTGATGGTGGAGCATCTCACAGGCTTCACCATGCCCTCACGCGACATTTACATGCTTCGTCATCTGTGGACCTTTCTGCTCTGTCTGTCGGGGCTGGCATGCTTCTACCTCTTTCTGGAAAGGGTCTTATCCAACAGATGGTATGCGCTGCTGGGCCTGTTGATGCTGGCGCTGTACCCGCGCTTTTGGGGCGAGCAGTTTACCAACATCAAGGACATGGTCTTCATGGCCGCCTGCTGCTGGGCGTTGCTTGCCACGGCGCTGAGCCTCCGCCATGAAGGAAAATGGCGATGGGAGATTTTAAGCGCCCTTCTCTTTGCCCTCTGCGCCAATACCCGCGTCATCGGATTTCTCTTTCCGTCGCTGTTGTTTGGCTACCGGGTGCTGCGCGACGGCGTGCTGACGCCCGTGTGGAAGAAAGGCGGCGCCCGGCGGTTCTTTGCTCAGCTGGCAAAACACGCTCTGGCGCTCCTGTTGATGCTGGTGTGCTATGTGCTGGTCACGCCCGCTGCATGGGCTTCTCCGCTTACGTTCCTCATAGAAACATTCCAAGAGTTCTCGAACTACAACATCTGGAACGGGACGGTCTATTTCCTGGGAGACTGGTATTCCGGCAACGCGCTTCCCTGGTATTACCTTCCCGTATGGCTGTGCCTTTCCATCCCGCTGTGGTATCTGGCCTTCATGCTCGCCGGGGCCGCTGGGGCGGCAGCGTTTGTCCTGCGCAGCCGTCGCCGGTTGGGGATTGCGTTGCGCCGCGTGCTACTTGGACCGGGCCGCTGGTTCGTGCTGTGCCTGACCGTGGCCGTATTGCCCGTGGCTGCCGCCATCCTGATGCACAGCACGCTCTATAATGGCTGGCGGCACATGTACTTTATTTTCCCGGAGCTGGTGGTGGTTGCGCTGTTTGGCGTGCAATGGCTGTTTCGCCTGCTGCGCGGCCGCCGCTGGCCACGTCGGCTTTTGGCGGGCGGGCTGGCCGCCCTGCTGGCGGGACAGGCCTGCTGGATCGGCTGGATGCATCCGTTTGAGAAATTCTATCTCAATCCGGTCGGGCAATCCATGTGCGATCTGCTTGAAAAGGATTACTGGTATGAAAGCACCACAGCGCAGCTCCAGCGCATTCTTGAGGTCGATGACTCGCGTCGTATCAATTTGTCGCACAATGCCTTTTCCTATCTTCCCGCCTTCCATTACCTTTCCGATGAGGATGCCCGGCGTGTCTATGTCTACAATTCCTTAACCTATACGGATTGGACGCCCATTGACTATATCATTGACGAGAGCTGCGGGCCTGTGAGCAGCACCTTTCCCGGCTTCACCCCGGTTTACGAACTGCGCTGCGCCAACGGCATGCTGCTTTCAACAATCTATATGAGAGACGAGGCGCTTGCTGAGCGTTTCGGCGGCCGGTGGCCGCAGCAATAAAGGAGGGAAAATCTTGGATGCCTTAGCACAAAACCTGACCGGCGTCATCGTGGAGATGGCCCTCAAGATGGGCCTGAGCCGCGCGCCCCTGTCGCTCAACTACCCGTGCGCGTCCCTTGCGCGCATGCTGGGCGTGCCAGCCGGACCGCAGGCGGTTAAGGCGGCGCTGGACGCATTTTTCGCCGCGCGCACCAGCCTGTTCGGTGCGGTCCAGGTTGAAGCTCACGAAGACGGGTTCTGCCTCACCATTCCCGCCGAGGGCGTGGCGCGCGTAGTATCGCAGGCTCCTGCCGCGGCGTTTCTGCGCGACCTGATCCATACGGCCCAGCTTCCCGGCGCGACGGCGGAGGATCTGCTGGCGGCCTTTCGCCGCCATTCGTCCCATGTGCATGTCGAACCCGTTGACAATGACGAATTTGACTGGCTGGTCTACTTTGAGGACGGGGTGCCGGACGATTTCCGCTACTGCATCGACACGCACGACGGCTTTGCCAGCTATCACCGCTTTTCCAGGGAGGATTACGAAGCATTCGGCTTCTGACCGCGCCGACATTTCCGCCGGTTTTCTGCAACTAACAAAATCTTTTTTCACAAGTGGAACCTTTGGGCCGGTCCATTCGTCTGTTCCTCTGAAGGCCCCGGCAGACGGCCGGACGCCGCTCAAAGGAGGATGCATCAAGATGAAGAAGAACCGCTTTCTTGCCCTGGCGCTCTCGCTGCTGATGGCGCTGGCCCTGCCCCTTGGCGCTTTTGCCGAGGAGAATGAGCCCGACACCCTGCTGGAAGGCCTGGTGACGGAGGTGCTTGAGCAGGGCTTTGTGATGGAGGATATCGAGTTGGGCAGCGTATTGCTCAATGTGGATGAAACCACCGTGATGGACGGGATTCTGGCCGAGGGCGACATCGAGGTAGGCCAGTACGTGTTCGTGGAATATGACGGCCGCCTCACGCGCAGCCTTCCCCCGCAGGCGCATGCCGACCGCGTGGGCTGCTACCGGCTGACCGGCACGGTGGACCTTTCCCTGTCCATGGGCGTGCTGCTCACCGGCGACCCGACCTTCGGCGATGTGATCATCCGCGTGGACGGGTCCATGCCGCATCTGTATCAGGGCATGCCCATCACCGTCTACTATAACGGCGTGATGGCCATGAGCTACCCCGGTCAGGTCACGGCCCGCCACATCGTGGTGCCCGAGCTCACCGGCGTGGTCAGCGACCGCGACAGCGCAGGCTTCACCCTGACCGACGCCGAGGGGAACGAATACCGTGTGCTGCTTTCCGAGCAGACCTTCACCGGCGTGTTGTCCGCCTCGGTGGAGGATGCGCCCGTCGTGGAGGATGCGGTGCAGGAGGACGCCGCGGAGGCCGAAACCGCGGAGAATGCCGAAGCGACTGCTGATGACGAACCGGCTGCGGAGCCCCCGGCGGACGAGCCTGCCACGCAGGAGCCTGAAACGGAGGATCCCGCCGCAGCGGAACCGGCTGATGGCGAATCCGCCACAGACGAGCCCCTCCTGGAGGAATCCGTCACGGATGAGCCCGCCAGCGATGCCGCGGATGCTTCCCAGGCCGCTCCCCTGCCCACCGTGGAATGGGGCGACGGCGATACCGTCACTGTGTACTATAACGGCGTTATGACCCGCAGCATTCCGCCCCAGGTGACCGCCCTGGAGGTGCTGGTGCTTCGGAACTAAAGCCGGCATCCGGCGCGGCGCGCATTGCGCCGCGCCGCTTTTTTATGTTACAATAAAGGATAGAAGCGCTGCGTTTTGAACCGCCAATCACGCATAAGGAGGCCCGGTCATGAATCTGCCCCGCAACCCCGACCCGTTTCTATTGAAAGGCTTTTCCCTGCGCCAGCTCTACGAAGGCGACAAGGCGCAGATGATGCGCATGCAGGATGAGGTGCTCTCCACACTGGCCGATCCCGCGTGGTTCTTTCCTTCGGAGGAATGGGAATTTGACGAATGGCTCTTAAACCGCGAGGCGTTCGGGTATTTTGACGGGGATATGCTGGCGGGATACGCGGCCATGGCCTCTTGGCGCACACGCGGCGACCGCGGCTACGCCCGCAAGCTGGGTGAACCGGAGGAAAACACCTACGATTTTCACGATGTGCTGGTGCTGCCCCGCTATCGGGGGCGCGGTATGCACACCCGGTTTTTGAATCTGTTTGAGGAAATGGCGCTCAGCATGGGCGGACGCGCCATCTACGCCACTGTGGACCCCGGCAACAGCGCATCCTGGCACAACTTTGAAAAGGCAGGCTACGCGCTGGTTTGCACCCGTCCCGCCTATGACGGGCGCATGCGCCGGTATTACAAACGCACGTTGGATGAACAATCCGGGAGGCCCTGAGTATGGATGCTGCACGTTTGGAAAATCTGGCTGCTGATTTTACGTCGCAATCCCCGCTGAACCACGTGTGTATCGAGCTGAGCGGCGAGGAGCTGACGCTGTTCGACCGCCCCCTTCTGGGCTACGCCTGCGCCGGGGACCCCCTGTTTGAAGCGTTTCTGGCTCCCGGCGTCATCGGGCCGCATTACCGCCCTCCCCAGGCATGGCTGGAAACAGCGCAGACAGTGGTCAGCTTTTTCCTGCCCTTCAGCCAGGCCGTGCGTGCTCAAAACCGCGCCGCTCAATCCCTGCCCAGTCAGGCCTGGCTCTATGGCCGGGTGGAGGGCCAGCGCTTTGTGGAGGCGCTGAGCCTTCGTCTGCTCCAGGCGCTGCAGGAAGCGGGCTTTGAGGCCGTCGCACCCTCTCTCTCGCCGGATTTCTGGACGGTGTCCGAGCCGGAGGCGCCGGATGGACCCGCCTTTACCAGCAACTGGTCCGAGCGGCACGCCGCCTATGCGTGCGGCCTGGGCACCTTCGGCCTGTCGAAGGGACTCATCACACGGCACGGTATGGCCGGGCGCTTCGGAAGCCTGGTCACCAGCTGGCAAACCCCTCCCACCCCGCGCGAATATGATGGCCCCTATGACTGGTGCATCCGCTGCGGCGCGTGCGCCACTCGCTGCCCCGGCGGAGCGATCTCGCTGGAGCAAGGCAAGAATCATCACCTTTGTCTTTCATACCAGACCACCATTCTGCCCCAGTGCCGGCCCCGCTTCGGTTGCGGCCTGTGCCAGACGGGCGTGCCGTGCGAGTCTGCCCGTCCTCTCTCCCGGTGAAGGCGGCAGAAAACCCGCCGGACGGCCGGAGCGTATGCTTCGGCCATTCGGCGGGTTTTGCTTTTCTACTTTTTGGGCGAATTGCGCCTCGTTCCGCTTGCCCTCATCCATGTTCCCGTGTCGTTGTGCCGTTTATTTTCGCCACAAGATCACGCGCTGCGCCTGAGTGCTTCCTTCTTCCTCCAGATCGGGGTTCATGCGCTTGAGGCTGTCACAGCTGACGCGATAGCGCTTGGCGATATCCCACAGGCTTTCGCCCGGTTGGCTGAAATACATCAGGATGCCCGGTTCGGCTTCCTCGGCGGGCTCCTGCTCCACCTGCGTCACCAGTGCTTCGCTTGCCAGCTGTACATCATGGCAGTCCAGATGCAGGATGTATTTCACCTCGACGCGATCGCTGGTGATGCCGTTGACGTCGATGTTGCTGGTGGTCAGCACCAGGCTTTCCGGCAGGCTCACATCGCACGCGAAGCACATGCGGAAGGGTTCCTCCGTCTGATAGGTCTGGGGCGTTTCCGTATCGTCGGTCATGTACAGAAGGGTCACTTCCATCATGCCTTCCACGCTGAGCTTGCTGCCCGCCTGGGTCATGTCCGTCACCACGGGCCGAAGCGCCGCGCGCAGGGGCGTGCGCACGGGCGTCTGGCCGTCCAGCAGGAGGGTGAGCTTGCCGCTTTCGGCGGTATGCACCTGCTTGTGCGCCAGCGCCCGCCGGACTTCCTGCTTCTCCAGCGACAGGCAGTCGCCCTGGGTGGTATAGGCGTCCAGCAGCAGGCACAGGTCCCTCTGCCTCGCCGCCTGCGCGTTCAAGCCCAGCAGCACCTCCGCCCGAAGCGTGCGGCTGCCCTCCTCCTGCCCTTCCTGGGAGAGCACGGCCACATCCTTGACCACCGCGCCCGCGCAGAGCGAATCCCCCTCGTCACCCGTGAGGGATACCGTCTCCTCAAAGGGAATGGTGTGGCGTGTGACCACCAGCGGACGCGAGGGCATGGCGCTGCGGTGCACCACTTCCAACAAAATGTTGCCCGACAGCGTAGCCCGCTCCTCGCCGCCCATCACGTCCTGGACAGTGGCAATGGCCGTGGCATACAGCGTATCGGTGATCTGCAAGACCGCGCCCAGGTCGCATTCGTCGCGCACAAGCACGTCCTGTTCTCCCCGCGCCACGGTCTGACAGCCGCTGAGCGTTTCAGTGCGCAGCATCAGGCCATCGATCCCGCGAATGCCCGTGACCACCTCCATGGGCTCGTCCGAGAAAACACGCACCTGTACCCGCAAAATCGCCATCAGATGCAGACGTCCGCCCTGAGCGCCGGCCTCCACATGCTCCACCATCAGGCTGACGGGTGCGTTCATCCCCGACTGCGCGCCGGCCAGCTCCACCGGATGGCTGAACTCGGCCGAGGCCTCCAGCGCGCTTACATGCGTGGGGTCGCCCTGGGTGTAGAGCACATGAAAGACCACCTTGCCTTCAGCAGTCACGCGATCGGCCTCCGCCGCGCTGCGGTCCAGCACCGCCATGGCTTCGGCGCTAAGCACGGTGGTTTCCTCGCGCAGGCCGCCTGGCAGCGCTACCTCGCCCTCCACCACGGCCTGGCTCAGGCTTTCGCCCACAAAACGCTGGAGGGGCAGTTCCTCCCGGAGCACCTCCAGCGCTTTGGCGGCGCTGGAACCCTGCTTTTCCAAAAAATCCATGCTTTTATCCGTCATCATGACTCCTCCTAAAGCGGCTTTGTAGGTAGGCTATGCGCCCCTTTGCAAGGATATGACCCCGCGACGTCTGAGCTGTCCAAAGGTGGTTTTGGATCGTCTTCACTTGCCCATCAGCGTTTGACTATGCTACAATACAGACGGTTTTACAGGGATTATTCCGCAAGGGGAGCCGGTCATGCACAAGAAAAAGGAGCAGAAAAAAATTTATGTGGCATCATCCCGCCGCGTCATGCTGGTGCTGATGTCGTTGAGTACGATCTACCAATACATGTACTCCAGCCTGTTTTCCAGCGCGTTGGGCATGCTGCCGGTATTCGGCGGAGCCATGTTCATGAGCGCGCGCATGGCGGGCGCTTTTGCACACACCTTTCTCAGTGACCGCCACAAGTACCTGACGCGGCGCACGCGTGTGGTTTTTTGCGCGCTTACGGCGGTTACGCTGCTGTGCAGCCTTGCGCTCATCGCCCTTTACCCGGTGCTCTGGACGGCTACGCCGGTATGGCTTACCTTTGCGGCGGTGCTGTCCATCGCGCTGCGCAGCGTGGCGGGCCGCCGGCTGATCGGCCGGCGCATGCGGCGCACCATCGGCGCGCGCGCCTACTGGCTTTTGACGGTACTGGTGCATCTGGTCCCGTTGGCGGCCATGGCATGGATTTTGTCCGCCAACCTGGATGCGGCTGCCGCCTGGCAGCTGTGGGGCGGCTTTGCCGCGGGCGGCGTGCTGGAGCTCTACAGCCAGTGGCGCGAGCGCGACCTGCTGGCCCTGGAGGACCTGCCCGACGACACAGACCCGCAGACCGCAGCGCAAATGGCCGCGGATCTTCGGGAGGTCAACGCATTCGACGCCTTTCAGCGCATGCATACGCTGGTGCTGATCGCATTGCAGCTTACACTCGTCATGGTGTACACCTTCATTGGCCTGAGCACGCAGGAGCTGCTGGTGTGCATGCTCCTGGCGGTTGCCTGCACAGTGATCATGCGCGAGGTATCGCTTCTGTGTCTGCGCCTTGTCAAACGTCCCTTTGACACACAGCTGCTTTTGGTGGGGCTGTTTTTGTGGCTGTACGGCCTGATTCTGCTTTACCGTCAGCTGGACAGCAGGCCGGAGCTGCTCATGAGCGCCCTGGCCGTGGCGCTGTGCACCAGCGGGCTGGCTGTGAGCGTGACGGCACTGGCGGAGCTGGAGCGCCGCATGACCGATGTGGCGCAGTTCCGTCTGAAGGACCGCATGCGCGGCTATGCCCAGCTGCGCGCCTCAAGCACCGAAATTGCCATCTTGCTGGGACAGATGCTTGCGCTGATTCTGCTGACCCTCCTGTGCATGCCCTCCGTGCCGCTTGCGGGGCTGGATCTGCCCTCGCTCATTTCCGCCTTCCGGCCGCTGATGGTGATCCCGCCGGCACTGCTACTGCTGGCAGCGATCATCTCCACGCTGCGCTTTCCCATGAACAACCGTCATTTTCAGAAGCTGGCGCGTTGGCTCACCCTGGAGAGCGAAGGCTTGGACAATCCGGCCCTTCGCCAGCAGCTGGACAGCGTGGTGGTCAAGCGCCACAAGAACCGCTTCGGGGTGCGGATCATCATCACGCTCCTGCGCCCGCTGTACTACCATCGGGTGATCGGCAGGGAAAACCTCAATGGCTATGAGGACGGCACCATGGTGCTCATCTGCAACCATGGCGAAATTTACGGCCCCGTGGTGGCCAACCTGTATGTGCCCATCACGTTCCGTCCGTGGGTCATCAGCAACATGATGGAAAAAGAAGCGATTGTGGAACACATCTATCAGGGAACCATGGTTCGCCAGCGCTGGCTGCCGGAGCGCTGGAAGCGTCCTCTGATCAACCTGATCTCACCGCTGCTGGTATGGGTATTCAACAGTCTGGAGGCCATCCCTGTCTACCGGGGGCAGCCCAAAGAGCTGATGCGCACCTTCCGCGAAACGCTCAACGCCATGCAGGCGGGCGACAACATTCTGGTCTTTCCTGAAAATGCCGAAAACCACGCGCCCGGCGAGGGCGGTTATGCCCGCGAGGGCGTGGGGCAGCTCTATACCGGCTTTGCAATGATTGCGCCCATGTACTATGCCAAGACCCATAAGCGGGCGGTGTTTGTGCCCATCTATGCCAGCCGGAAACACCGTACCCTGACCATCGGCCAGGGTGTGGTATACGACCCTGACAACAACGCCACAGCGGAAAAGCTGCGCATTGTGGATGCGCTGCTGGACTCCATGCAGGCCATGTACGAGCAGGAAACGGTGGATGAATCCCCCACATCCCGCCCCAGTGCCTGCTGAAAAGCGCCATTCATGCGGCTTTTGCAGGGGTTTGGGATGTCGAAAGATAGGACATTGGTTCTAATTTCCACGAATTCCCCTTCTGGCGGCGGTTCCTGTGCTATAATGCGGAAAACAAACACTCAGGAGGGGACCGACCGTGCTCAACATCCGCATTCTCGTGGTGGACGACCATGGAACGCTGCGCAAGCGTATCGCTGATTACCTTCGCGCCCAGGAGGGCGTGGAGGAGGTGGCAGAGGCCGCCAATGGCGTAGAAGCCCTGAAATGCCTGCGTGAGAGCCGCTTCGACGTGATGATTACCGATCTGGTGATGCCGCTGATGGACGGCTACATGCTTCTGGAGGAGCTTCCCCGTCAGATCGACTCCCCGCCAAAGACCATTGTGATGTCGGCGCTTAGCCGCGATGACTTCGTGACCCGCGCGATCGACCTGGGCGCGGTATTCTACATGGTCAAGCCGTTTGAGCCGGAGCATCTGCTCAGCCATATCCGTGACATTCAGGAGGAGCGCTCCGTGCTGCCCCAGGCCCAGGCCCCTGTCAAACCCCACGTGCAGAGCCTGGACGAGCGTCTGGGGAGCCTGTTTTTGACCATCGGCATCCCGGCTCATATCAAGGGCTACCAGTTCCTGCGCTGCGGGGTCAAGATGGTGATCGAGCAACCCGACCGCATCAACCGCATCACCAAGGAGCTCTATCCCAGCATCGCCCGTCAGTTCGGTACCACCGCCAGCAAGGTCGAGCGCGCCATCCGCCATGCCATCGAGGTGGCCTGGAACCGCGGGCGCGTGGATACGCTCAACCGTGCCTTCGGCTGCCGTGTCTGCACCCCGGAGGACAAGCCTACCAACGGGGAGTTCATCGCCATGCTGGCAGACAAGATGAGCATGGAAAGAAGTGCAGTACCTGCCACCGGCGTTACGATGGCCCGGTCAAAACCGGCCATCAGGTTCAGC
>OGXI01000729.1_pt1 | contig 29112 bp, 17 predicted proteins | sample 1576221 | NCBI WGS metagenome assembly OGXI01 (sample SAMEA3541523, study PRJEB24748) | human gut metagenome | biome: human gut; feature: human-associated habitat; material: faeces | place: China | collected 2012
TGCACGCCTTCCAGCGCCAGGATGTGGGTGGCGGTGTCCAGCCGCTCTACCGGGGCTTAGCAAAATCTGCCTGTTGGCATTTCTGATAATCTTTATGCTTCCCTGCATAGTAAAAGCTGACGATACAGTTTATTCTACTGTCGGAGGGACATGGGTTAAGGTTAATGATTCAACCTGGACGATGGACAAAGACGGGGATGGAAAAACAGACGTGACGTTGTTGAAAGAAGGTGATGAATGGAAGTATATTTTTAATGTTGCTGATGATTCATCGCTGTATTATGGCTGGGAAGTAAACCCGCCGGAAGGTTATAAAGTAGAAAACGGGTATGGAACAAAGCAAAATCCGGCAATCGGGATTCAGTATGCACGTACAGATAACATTGATGTTGATGGAGTACAGAATGGCGATTACGAAGGCGGGATTGATACTACGAAAGTGTATACAGTGCCAGGGGCGTCAAAAATAGTAACATTAGGAAAGTATGACCTTACAGACGGTGACTTTTTGGTCATATGGAGCGGTAATCATCCAGAATATACGGCTGTAGATGATTATGAGAAGGGAACTGTAAAAAGAGGAAAGGGAAGCCCCATGTCATCTTTTTCAGACAATACGATTACGATAGGTTTTCATTCTGAAAAAGATGGTAAAAAGGGTTATGGCTATTATATGAAAATAGTTGGCGATACCAATATAAATGGTCTTACCGCAACAAACGTTTCAACAGAAGAACCGACCATTGATACCGGTTCACTAAGCATAAAAAAACAGGTTCTTGAAGCTGACGGAAGCCCGTCTACGGATGATAAGATATTTAAATTCAATATAGAACTTTCATCTGACGAGGATAAGATTTCAGCAATGCTCGCTAATAAAAAGGATTATGGCGATGTGACGATTGAGGGAGGAAAAGGCTATTTCTATCTCTCAAATGAGGGAAGTATTTGCCTTGCAGGGATTCCGGCTGGTGTGAAATATCACATAACTGAAGATGCGGCTGATGGTTATGAATCAGCATTGACGAACGGATATGGAATTATCCAAAAAGACATGATAACGATGGTAACATGTACCAATACAAAAAAGGCTCAACCTGAAGTAAAAAAACAGACTTTAACCATTAAAAAAATAGTCAAAAACGGTGACAATAAAGACAATTTCACTTTTCATGTTTCTTTTAGCAATTTAGAAAAAAATGCGAAATATAAATACAAAAAAGGAGATGCTGAAACAGCATTTGCATCTGATAAAGACGGCGCTGCCGATGTGACTTTCACGTTGGCCGATAATGAAAGCGTGGTATTTGAAGATGTCCCGGAAAATACAAAATATCAGGTCACTGAAGATGCAAATAAATATTATGCTTCTTATGAAATAACTGATGCTGTTAAGACCGTACAACAGAAAAATGCAAATGAACAGGCTGACCAGTCTTTGTCAACCGGTACAGAAACCGTTGATGCTGATGAAAACGCAGCTGTGACATTTACGAATACAGGAAAAGAACCTGATGTGCCAGAAACAGAAAAACTTAAAATAATGGTTAAAAAAATCTGGAATGATAATGAGGATGCAGGGAATACAAGACCGGGAAACATTACTGTTTATCTGATGCAGGATGAAAATATTATAAAAAATATTGAACTGAATGCTGATAATGGATGGGAGGCAGAGGTTGGCGGACTTGAAGTGCTTAAAGAAGACGGAAAGACAGAATACAAATACTCTGTGAATGAAGAAAATGTTAGTGGATATAAATCGGAAGTTACTGAAAGCGAAGACAGTGATACGGCGGGAGATGGAAGTAAAATAAAAGTATTTACAGTCACAAATACAAAAACCGAGACCGGAAGTCTTAAGATTTCAAAAACAGTTGAGGGGAATGGTGCTGATAAAAACAAAGCATTTAAATTTAAGGTTGAACTGAAAAATGGTGGCAACCCCGTTTCAGGTGTTTATCCACTTGATGGCACTGCTGGAAGTAAAACCGGAACAATCGTATTTGACGAAAATGGCATGGCTTCATTTGAGCTGTCTGACGGAGAGTCAATTGCAATAGCCGGGTTACCGGTCGGAGCCGATTACACAGTTACAGAAAATGCTTATAAAGATTACAAACCTTCTGACAATGGAAAGTATAATGGAAAAATTGAGACAGGGGCCAGTGAGATTTCGGTTGTAAACACATATGATGAAAAGTATGACATATCTGTAAGCAAAACTGTGAAAGGAAATCAGGGCGATAAATCCAAAAACTTTGAATTTATGCTGAAGCTGACAGGAAGTGATGGGCTTGTAGTGCCCGGCAGTGTTGATGTTGAAAAAAATGGAAACTTTGAGACAATGAAAGTTGTTGACGGCGAAGTGAAGTTTACATTATCACACGGAGAAAAAATTATATTCAAGAAACTGCCGGCTGGTGTCAAATATGAAGTGACTGAAACAGTAACAGACGGATATAAGATGACATGTGATAACAATTCTGGAGTGTTGAGGACAAATGCCAATATTGGATTTGTGAATACGAAGAATGTTGGAATTCCGACTGCGGCGATGACGAACACCGGAATTATAACTGCAATTGCTGCCTGCTGTGGTGGTGTAGTCATTGTAGCTATTGTGAGAGCAGTAAAGAAAAAGAAAAAATAATATGGTATTTAAAAGGAAAAAGAATATTTTCAAAAATGTTCTTTTTTCTTTTTTATTTGTCATATTAGATATAACGGCAAAAAAATTGCCGGATAATACAGGCAGAATTCTTGCCTGTAAAAACTTCAAATTGCATCGGATACAAGGTTTGTTGGATATCTATCAAATTGGGCAGGTTGAATCCTGTAAATTTGCATAAGAGCTATAAACAGCATAACGACTGGATTTTTGTTTCTGCTGATACTACTGCCCTCTCTTGTAAATTTGCGACATAGTTAAATAATGCGTCTTTATGCACGCGCTTCAAATGCAAAGCATAGACCAAAGTATTCCTTAGGCATCATTTGCCAATGGATAAGGGGCTTGGTGAACAGTCCTTTGTTAGCACGGCCAGCATATGGCTCATTTGCCTTATGTTCGAAAGACGAAAGTGACACGGCTTCAAGAATAAAACCCTTTATCGGTAGCCCCTGGAGGTATTTTTCGGAGTTTTGCTCCGTTTTAGATACCACCTCTATAGGAGCAATGTACCGCATAAGGGTGGAGACTTCATTCGAAGCCTTGCTCCGGATAGAGACTCCTCCATTCCTTGCTCTCAGATAAAGATAAAAATATTAAACGTCGTAATGATGCCAGCGTCTGAGAAAGCGGGATTTACCCGTTATCGTTCGAGTGACCTTATTCGCAGGGAGCGAAAATATAATAAAAACAGGAGGAGAAACGATGAACAATTTGAAAAAGAGTATCATGTCTGTAGCGATGGCTGCAATTACCGCAGCATCACCAATACTGTCTTCATATGCAGCGTATGCAAGTGATATCACAGTAAACGATGATGGAACGGTAACGCAGATATCTACATCAACTGAAGGCAGCACGAGCAAAACAGATGAAACCAAATTTTTATTCATTAAGATTAAAACGGCCGGTGGTAAGGTTGTGCTTAATGAAGGTGAAGACCAGGAACAGCGAATCCGCCTGGATAAAAAAACGGATGGTGTGGAGTATATAGATGTATATGATAAAAATAATGTGCTTATTTCATCAGAAAGTACAAAAGATAATGATTATACGTATGTATATGAAGCAAAAGCTGACGATGCCGTCAATGTGAAGGCAAAAGCAGACGAAGGATATAAGGTCAAGCTGTATGAACTGACTGACGATTCCTCCGGAACCGAAATCGCTGAAGATGTGGGATTTGATGCAGGAAATAAAGTGGATAGCTTCAAATATCCGGTATTTATGGAGTATGATAAGACTGTAAAAATTGGATTTGAGAAGACAGAGTCCGCTAATGACATTGCAAAGGATTTGAGTGTCAACGATGAGGCCGGAAAAGACAAGGCTGACGAGCAGTGTAAGACTGGAGCTGAAGCTGAAGGCGATGAGAAAGAGAAAATTAATGCAAAAAATGAAGACACCACTGATATTAGTGAAGATTTGACTGTTGACAGCAGTGATGATAATGATTCCGTCTTATCAAGTGAAGAAAATGAGACAGAGGCGGCATTGGATGATTCCGATAGCTATGCCGAAGATAACGGTAATGAAGATACTGATGATGTCAGTGACGTTGATGATGCTAATGATGCCAAGAGTGCAAATAATGATATAGAGTCAGGCAATATTGCTGTTGATAACAATTCAGGCGAAAATGTATCGGAAAGTGTTGACGACGAAACATTTGACGAAAGTCAAATGACAGATGACGAAAAGATGGGTGAAGACGCTTTACAGCCAAACATCGATAAACAGGAATCTATTGGCAACAATGCTAACGATATTATAGTAAATACAGAACCAGATATAAAAAATGAACATTTTACGAATACAGAAGAATTATCTTCTGATATCTCTGGTCTTGATTTTGAAAAATTCAAAACAGCAAGATTAATTGTTATGACGAATGATAAAAACGATATCATTGACAGTGAACATATGATTGCATCTTATGGAGATATTTATTTACTTCAGTATAGTACTGTAGAACAAGCCATGACAGCATATCTGTATTATAATGGCCGCGTGTCTGCCGTAGAACCAGATGCTACTCTTGATGCTGCTGGTGAAGATGTAGAGATGAAAAGCGAAGAGCTTGATGAGGATGTAACAGATAATACATCAGAAACAGAAGGAACACAGCCAACTGAAATTGCTGGAATAACTGTTGATAATGTAGTGAATCCAGTGTCAGCTTTAGCCGATACGGTTGCGTCCGAAAAGGCAGTTTATCATAACCAGGTCATTGCGTTAATCGATACTGGTGTCGGCAAGAGTAATAATGTCATTGATAGAGTTTCATTGATTGATGACGTAATGGTTGGTGGAACACATGGTATTGAAATGGAAAGAGATATAGTAGAGCAAAATCCAGATGCAAAGATTTTGTCTATCAGAGCTCTCGGAAATGATGGCTATGGTTCTATATCATCGGTAATTGCAGGCATTGAGTATGCAATTAATTCAAAAGTAAATATCATTAACTTATCTATGTATTCAAGAAAAACCTCTGGAACAGGCGTTCTGGAAGCGGAAATACAAAAAGCAATAGATAACGGTATTGTAGTCGTAGGTTCTGCAGGAAATGATGACGCAGATGTTTCTGAGTATGTTCCAGGAAGTATTGATAGCGTTTGGACAATCGGTGCAGCCACTGAATCTGGAACAAAACAGACCATATCAAACTATGGAGACTCCGTAGATTATTATGTTGTAGCTGACAGTACATCAAAAGCAGCTGCGAAATTCACAGGATACATTTCAAAATATGGTCTTGAAGCTGCATCTGTTGATTCTACTGGAATGATTCACTCAAAATTGACAGATGGGTATAATAACGGTAAAATTGATGTTAAAGATGACACGGCAAATACAGACAAGACCGATATGATTTATGACCCAATTATCGAAAACTATGTCAGAGAGAATATGAATCCAGAATATGTTGGAGAAGGAAAGCTTCAGCTTACAAATTATATTGATGTTGATGCAACGATTGCGTCTGAAGACCAGTTAAAGCCTGGTGAGACAATTGATTCATTAATGAAAAATGACACAGGTTTCAGATTTATCACACAAAATACAGGACGTGTGCCTGTATATCAGTTAAACGAAGACAGTGAATACGTAGTAGCGTTTGCTGATGTTATGCATAATGACAATAAATCAAGAATTGTAGATTCTGTTGTAGCAAGAAATGATGTTACTGGTACTACTATAAATGGATGCAAGTTTGATGAAGCAACTGGGTTGTTATATATTCCAAGAACTGCATTTGTAATCGATAATACTTGTTATATCGGATGTATACAGATGCAGATATTATACGCAATATCTAATTTTAGCATTACTAATCAATGGAATTCAGCCACGAATGTTGTAACCGAAAATGCAAATGGCTCAACAGATGCCGATATAGAAGGATATAATATCTTATTAGGTGTAATGTCTGTCCAGGTTGGAAAATATATGGACGTAAATAAAATGCTTGTTAGCGTTAACGGTATTCCAATTGAAGGAAAATCTTATTCTTATGACAGTGCAAGTGGCGTTTTAACTGTCGGTTTTTCATCGTCAGTTGTTCAGTCTATATGGGTACAGGCTGAAAAATCAAATGATGCACCAGACGTAGAGCCTGGATTAAAGGCTGCTGACAATAGTGCTGCCAATCTGAATGGTGGTGCTAATTTTAGCGGTTCCGCAGTGTCTTTTGATAATATGAAAGCTGTTGATGTCACAGCTTTAAAGGTCAACTTTGATAAACTACAGGTTGGTACGCATTGGCTTACAACGGCTACATTATTGTATCCGGATAGACCTGAAAATAGTAGCGGAATTGTGCCTGGAGGATATAATAATGTTATAGCGTATGCCGGACCCGGATATGGAGACCTGGATGCAAAGTTTGCATATTATATTTTTGGAAATTATTCAAATAATACTTTTTTTGCAGACAAGAAGGTATGGAATCTAAATAGTGGAGATTTTATTCCATTTGCAATTCCATTATATACAATAGATGATGCCCCGTGCGATTTCTCAAAGCTGCCTAAAAACTTAAGACTGGCAATGCAATGTACACATGCAGATGTTCCAGGATTTCCTGATAGAAATGTAACTGATGGAAATGAAGTGACAGGACGTGTTGCCTTAAGATGCGTTGCTCTTGATAAAAATGCTACTAAACCATGGGCTGTATTCGCAATGTATACATCTCGATGCTTTACACAGCATGGGATGGGATTATTCAAAGTATATCTTACACCTGAAGGTGGCTCATTAGTAATTACCAAAAAAATTAGAGGAGTCGAAATGGCAGCATCTTCAGAACGTATTAAACTTAATACAGAATTTACTATTTTTAAAAATGAAGCTTGTACTAAAAAATGGAAAGGTAACGAAGATGCTCCGAATGGAGTAATTGTTTTTAAAGAAGGCGAAAAAGTTGCTAAGGCTGTAAAAACTATAAGTAATATGGACCCTGGCATATACTGGATGAAAGAAACCGGAAAATGCACAGGTACCATCCATAATCTAAAAAAATATAAATTTACTATTACAAAAGGTAAATCAACCAAAGTACTAGTAGACCTTGAAACTGGCAAAGAAGTCAATGTGATTGAAAATATTCCGTTTATCGGAAAATTTAAAATTGTAAAAGAAGATGAAGATTCAAAAGACAAATTAGCCGGAGCTATATTCCGCGTTAAATATTATGGTAAAGACCGTATTAATGAAAAGGAAAAAGCTGAAAGGACATGGTATTTCCAAACTGATGAAAAGGGAGAGATTTTGTATGATAATAAACATTATCTCAGTTCCTGGACGCATTCAACTACAAAAAAGGTATATAAGAGTGATGCTCCTATTACTATAGAAAATGGCGAATGGTGGCTTCCATTTTCAAATCTATATATAACAGAAGTGAAAGCTCCAAAAGGATACTCAAGAAATCACCAGGAATTTCACTTGGAAATCAAAGCTGACAGAACTACACAGATGAAGGATGGATACTGGGTTAATCAAAAATGTCCAACTGCAACGGTAACTGTTACGGATAAGAAGAAGACTGGTAATAACTGGAAAGTAAGAGTTCAAATTAAAAAAGTTAATAAAAATCTTGATGGACTTAAAAATGCTGAATTTGGAATTTATGCAGACGAAGGATGTACATTAACGTTTGATAATGAAAAAACAAATGAACCGCTTTTGTTAACATCACAGGATAAAGGTCTAAGTAATATAGTAACCATTCCCGTTGATGAAAAGGAGGATTCTATTACTTTATATTGTAGAGAATTGCGTGCACCAAATGGTTATTCAACAACAAATGAAATTTTTTCATTGACGTTCTATAAAAAAGATTATGACGCATTATCAACGGAAGAAAAGAACAAAGGAGAACTAAAACTGTTTGGCCCAAAAGATGGAATTATAAACGATGAAGGATGGAAAGTCAGAGTTGATGCGAAGAAAGTTGATGAAGACGGTAATCCTCTCAAAGATGCTATTCTTGGGGTCTACAATAAAGGTGAATGTAATGACGACTCAAAAATTGGAGAATTAAAATCTATTGATGATGGAAGTACTAATATTTTAGATTATTCTGCTTCAATGACTCAGGATGAAATTACATTATATTGTCAGGAAATAAAAGCTCCAACCGGATACACTAAATCAAACAGGATATACACAGTTACATTCAAAAAATCTGATTATGATAAATTATCAGAAGATAAAAAGAAAGATGGCGAATTGCAAACCTTTGGAATTGATAAGGAAAAAGGTGAAAATGGAATTGTTAACACAAAAGGTTGGCAAGTAAGAGTAAATGCAAAGAAGGTAGATGGAAATGGAAAAGCCCTTCAGGGCGCTACATTTGAAGTCTTTAGTAGTGCAGATATGGATAAAGAATCTTATATTGGACTTTTAACATCAGGCGTTGATGGTATGACAGACATTTTGACAGCTGGATTCTCTGATGATGTTCCAGAAGCTAGATTGTATTGCAAGGAAAAAAGTGCGCCAGAAGGCTATGTTGCATCAAAAGATATGTACGAGCTGGTATTTACGAAAGATAAGTATGATGAACTAAAAAAGGCTGATAAAAATACAGAAGGTGAATTGCAGACTTTTGGACCACAAGATGGTATACCGAATCCATCCGTAACCGTCTCTCCTACACCTAAGATTACAAATCCTCCGCCAAGCGGTTCCGGCGTTTGCGTTAAGAAAACCTCAACAGCATCGGATGATATTATGGATTTAGAAAGCTATACATTAGCAAATGCTGAGTTTTCTGTTACATCAAACAGAGGTTTTAGCGGAACGTTAAAAACTGACGAGTCTGGAAATTCAAATGTATTGTCACTTCCAGATAATCATAAAGAAACTTGGATTCCTCCAGTATATGATAAAGACAAGAATTTGATAAGCGGTGGATATACAAGAATTGACCCTGTAACCACAACTTATTATATAACTGAGACAAAGGCTCCTCATTGGCATAAAAAAAATTATGAAACAAAATCAATTACTGTGACAATGCCAAACCAGAAAGACACATTGTTTACTGTTGATTTTGAGGACCAGCCACTTTTCTGTGAGAATGAGTTTGATATAGAAAAACTTGGCGTAAAAGGCGAGCAGATTGGACCAATTGGCGGTGCTGTGTTTAAAGTTGAATACTACGATGCAGATGATGGAAAAGATGATGGCGCTGGCGCAAATCTTGTCAATGATGTTTCTGGAAAACTGACGAGGACATGGTATCTGAAATCGGATACTGACGGCCACGTAAAAATGGATGCAGGATATCTTGATGCGAATAACCGAAGCGATGCTTTCTTTATGCATGATGGAAAAGTTGTAATTCCAATCGGTGGATATCTTAAGATAACAGAAATTGACGCTCCTGCGGAATATGTAGTAGATGATACGCCAGTGTGCATTTTATGTAACCAGAAAACAGACTTTGATTTGACGTACCGAAACAGTAGGGCATGGTACAACGAATATCAGAGGTGCCGTGTAAATTTAAAGAAATATGAAGCAGATGGAATTACTCCTATTGCTGGCGTAGAATTTGAAATTAAGTTTTTAAAACAGGCAATAACTCCTACTTCTAAAATGCATCCAAATTTTGTAAGATTACTTAAAGAAGGCGAGTCAACGGTAAGACATACAGATGCAAACGGCGAGGTGTTCTTTGATAATCTTGACCAGGGAACATATCAAATTACTGAATTGAAAACTAAAGACGGAAATGCCCTGTTAAAAGAACCTATTATCGTAACATTGCCGATGACAATGACTGCAGATGAGGCTAATGAATATGGAAATGTTGATTTTTCATCTGCGAAAGAAGATAAAAATTACTCTGGTAAATGGTATTTCTATGAATGTTTATATGAAATCACCAATAACGCTACATTTAAGATGCCGATGACTGGTGATGATGGCAAATGGAAATATGGTTTTATCGGATTCGGTGTAATTATGGTAACTGGAATTGGATGGATTATTTATAATACGAAGACCAAAAGAATCAGAAAACACAAACATAAAAAGTAGAATAAAAAAATAAAAATTAATACAGAACAAAATAAAAGCTTGCATTTTAATGCAAGCTTTTATTTATTATGTTAGTTATTCGGAGTCCATTTGGCATATAGCGTCGTTCCTCCTACAGCGTATGAAATTCGACGTATTGGGTTCCATGTATCATCAGGATTTTTTAATTGGAACCATCCTGAAAAAGAATATCCATTTTTAATAGGAGTAGGTATGTTGGCTACAGTATACGGCGATGGCGCATCATATAACCATACATGTTCACCAGGTGAGCCTGAAATAGTGTATGTTGAGTTTCCTTTAATGGTTCCTCCATTCGCATCAAATGTAATAGAGCCGGATGCATCTGGGTTTCCTGTTGAAAAATCCTGAACCCAATAATAATTTCCATTGTCTGATTCATAAAATCCAACGCCAAGATATTGATATCTATTGTCAAGCATTGTTACTTTATGTCCTGAGCTATTCATCCATCCTTCAACAACAGATTCGGCATCACCATATCCCATAGCTATATTTTCTCCATTTACGCAACCTAAAATGGTTTTATAGCTTGTCCCATTTGGTCTTTCGTGTGAAAATTTAACAGAAATTTCCTTGGCTCTTATCATAGCCGCGTCCTGAATCGTTTTATTATACTTCAAAGGCTGCGCCCCTTCTTTGGCTCTCTCAATATTCGTGAGCCTTAGTACCTCTGATGCCATAGCAATCGGGTCTACCGGGTCGTCAAAATCATTGTCATTATCACCATGATTATTATCATTGTTGTCATCGCCTGGGTTTTCCGGCTTTAATGTTGGTTCTGGCGTAGGCGTTACTCTTTTCTTTACCTTAATACTTACACCTGTATTGCTTCCGTCTCCATAAACTTTAAATTTGCTACTGTAGCCAAAAACAAAATAAGTATTTGTAACACCTTCGACAGGATTTTTGTCTTCATATCTTGTATACTTGGACGAAATTGTTGCAATTTTTGAAGGTACTGAATCATTTGCCTTACGATATATCACGTAATGCGTCGTACCACCAGCAGGATTCCAACTTACATTTACAGTATTGTCACCAGTCAGGCCTGCGCCAAGTCCATAGACAGTTGCTGGAATTGTTCTTGCTGTCAAACCTGTCTTATTGTAGCTTCCAGACTTCTTTGTCTTCTTATTATACGCCTTAACTGTATACTGATACTTCTGACCAACCATAATCGGATACTTCTTGGAAGAAGTGTGGGTATAGCTTGTCTTTTTATTGTCAAGCGTCTTGACCTTCGTCCATTTGCTGGCTCCGGCTTTTTTGTAGTATACGATGTAATTCGTAGCTCCGGAAACCTTTTTCCACTTGATATTAATCTTATTATAATCAGTGGCCTTTATGCTTGACAGCTTCACCGTTCCAGGTTTCTTGGCTGCCGCCTGCGTTCGCATCTGTAATGCCTGTGGGATACAGATAAGCGCTGCAATCATGAACGCGAACAGCGCATATAAATATTTACGTTTCTTATACATATATTTACCCTCCTTGAGTTTTATTTCTTATGTATTTATTATACTATACTTCTGTATAGCATTCAAATGTATAAGTTATAAATAATATGCTGAATTTACGATAGAATAATTCGCAAAAAAAATTAAAAAATTTTCTCAAAAAAAATAACACATTCCAGAAAAAATCCTGCATATTATATTTGTCGACAGAGATGCAAGCCTGCTTCGGCCGGGTGGGAACTGTATCTTGCATGCAAAAAAAATAATATACTGGGGAATATTCTGAGGAAAGATGCGAAGAACATCTGAATGGGGAGACCTGGCTGCCTGCAGCCGCCCAACAAAGGGGAGGATATTCTTCGGAAACATAACAGATTTGGCGGGCTTGGCGGCTCGCCGGCAATGTTTGGCTGGACGGTGCAAAAAGTGAGATGTAAGCTTGTGCACGCGATATAAACAGCCTAAAAAAAATAATGAAAAGAAAAGCAGCATGCCGGTTTAGTCCGGGGAATCATGCTGCTTTTTTTGCTGCGCCTAAATTTGCATATTATATTATATGCAAAAAAGAAAAAACAAAGGAGGGCGTCAATATGATGAACGAATATATTTCTGAAATGGTCGCGCAGGAGGATAAAAGTACAGCCGAACACTCCGGAAGAGTGGCGAAAATCGCAGACATCCTTGGAAGAGCATTGCGTCTCAGTGAGTCGGAGCTGTTGACGTTAGATGAGGCAGCAAAGCTTCATGACATTGGAAAAATCAAAGTGGATGTTAAAATTCTGCAAAAACCGGCGAGGCTGACGGACGAAGAGTTTGCTGAAATCAAAAAACATACTGTATATGGCTTCGCGATGATTAGCCCTAAAAATGACATGATTGCCGGTCTGATATTGTCACATCATGAAAGATGGGATGGCAATGGATACCCGAATGGTCTTTCCGGATGTAATATCCCGTATCTTTCAAGGGTAATTGCAGTTGCTGATTCTATTGATGCAATGATGTCGGACAGGTGTTATCGGAAGGCTCTGTCGTGGAGTCAATGTCTTGACGAACTTGACAAAAACCGAAGCAAAATGTACGACCCGAAAGTCGTTGATGCGGCATTTGTATGTCAGGCTATGATATTCAATGCTCTTCGTGCAGACTAGAAGCAGGCAAAAGCCTGCTTTTTCTTTTTCAGGTCAGATTTGTCATATTGTATATATAAAAAAATAAGGAGGTAAAAAGCTATGTCCAGAGCAGATATTTTTAAAAGAAAAGAACGTGAAGTAACAGCTGATTCTATCGTTAAAGACAGTGTCAATGCCGCCGATGCACTTAATAACATATATGGCAAAGGCAGGTCAAATAAGACTGTAAGCGAAAACAGAACACAAAAAGAATTTGAAAAAACAGACGAAGCTTTACGTGATGTTGAAACCGCGAAACAACAAAAGGGCGGAGAAGAGCCTGAAGAGCAGGTAAGAGAAATACCACGATATGAAAACCGTGAAGTAAGACACCGCACTTCTAATGACAGGGCAACTGAAAGAGAGACAGAAAGACGCAGAGATATTGAACGCCGCAGGGCTGAGGCTGCACGCCGCGCGTTAGAGCGTGACAGAATACGTAAAGAAGAACAGCTGCGTGAAGAAAGACTTGCAGACAGAAGAGAGGACGCAATGGTTCATGATATGACGGAGCAGGTCCTAGGTCAGACCTACAAAGTGCCGGGAACGAACATTAGTTATGATGATGCTGCTATCATGGCAAAAAATAATATCAGAGATTCCGCAGAACTTACCGGTATCTCACTTGAAGATGACGGATTCGCAAATTCTGTTGAAGAAGTACAGGCTATGATGAAAGGCTATGTGTTTAACGGTGTTCCTGACGTTGAGGAGGTTTATACAATGACAAAAGATAAGGATGCTGACGTTATCGCACAGGCATATGTGAATGTCGCGAAAGAATGTAAGAATGGCGATATGCAGCGCCTTACAAAAATTGATGAAAGATTTGAATTTGACCATCCGGCTTTTGAACGTGCTTTTGACAGTATCAGGTCAAGGGATGTTGAAGCAGACAGAGTGCTTGACTTTGTTGATATGCAGATGGGAAGAGAAAGAGAGTAAGAACGGCAGGTAGGACATATGTTCTGCCTGTTTTTTTGTACAAAAAAAGAATGCTATGACTGTCTTGCTGACAACAAAACTTCTTATATCCATCTGTCATTTTTCGCCGATTTTCAGCCTGTAAAATCTTTATACACAAAAATGTTATTTTTTTTAAATTATTTTTCATATTAGATACAACGACAAGTTCAGAAACGAATTCTCGCATGTCCAGCTGAGCAGGTTGAAAAAAATAAACAAAAAAAATCGTAAAAAATACATAATATAAGGAGATAAAAATATGAAAAAAAATCTTTTACCAAAAATGGGGATGACAGCGCTTATGGCTGCTACCGCATTCGCAGGAGTAGGAACTCCAGTTCTTGCCGCAGCAGGAACAAATTACGGCACTACAATTGAAGGAACAAAAACAACTACATTTGATAAATTCCTGGTAATGGACAAACAGGCAAATGTACCAAATGCAACATTTACATATACAGTAACTGCAGGCAACGCAAAAGCTTACAGCGTTGCAGACAAGAAATTCCAGGTTCTCGCTGGTGTTGATGTAGATAAAATTACAATGGCTGGTGTTGGCGGAACAGCTGAAGCAGCTGCAGCAGCTAATACTATCGTGTTTAGACAGGGAGACGGCTCCGACACACACGACACAACAAAAGATGAGTATGTTAAAGACCTTGTAGCAGGCAAAAAATATGCAATGAAGACAGGTACACTTGATTTCTCTAAAGTACAGTTCACAGAACCAGGCGTTTACCGTTACATCATCACAGAAGATGGTACTAACCAGGGTATCACAAACGACGCTGACCTTACGCGAGTTCTTGATGTATATGTAAATGACGCTTCCGCAGATGTTGATGGAACATTTACAAAGAAACTGACAATCGCTGGATATGTACTGCACTCTAATGTGGACGATGAACCGGACGTATCAGCAGGTGAAAATTTCGGTTCTACTGGAGCATATACAGATAAGAAATCCCAGGGCTTTACAAACAGCTATGATACATCTGACCTGACACTGAGAAAACAGGTTACAGGTAACCAGGCTTCACGTGATAAATACTTCGAGTTCACTCTGAATATTGATAAGGCTCAGCCGAATACAAAATACGACGTTGTTATTGATGACGCAGACGCTACATCCAAAGCAAATGCGGCTACAATTAGTGCAAATGCTGGACAGGCAAACGTTACATCTATTACAACAGACGGCGCTGGAAAAGCAACACAGAAATTCTATCTGCAGCATGGCCAGCAGGTTACAGTTCAGGGTCTTGCAAAAGATACAACATATGCCGTAACAGAGAATACAGAAGATTACAAATCTACAGCAAACACAAAAGATGCACCGGTTATTGATACAAAAGCAGATACAGAAGCAGCTCCGGTTGATGGAACAATCGCTTCTACTGACCTGACAACAGGTTTCTTAAATACACGTGATGGTGTTATCCCGACTGGTGTTATTATGGCGGTTGCCCCATTTGCAGTAGTAACTATTCTTGGTGGTGCCGGTGTTGTAACTATGGTTATGAAAAAGAATAAGAAGGAAGATGAATAATCTTTTCTGATTAAACTTTCTAACAGTACCATTTGGTGCAACTGCCTCAGTCACACGCGAGCTTAGCTCGCGGTGACTTGGCTGTTTTGGTGGTGCTTGTAATAAAATAATCTTAAAAACGCCGGCAGACACGATGCCGGCTTGGCGGAATTCTAGCGCCAGAAAGGACGGTGTCAGAAATTCGACAAAAAGAAACTGAAATTCCTGATATTCAGGAAGCCCGGCGGAAGAAACCTCCCGCCGGCAAAAAAAGAAAAAAACGAGCAAAACAAAGCAGAAAAAAAACTGTAACCCAAGTGACAGACAAGAAGAAAAAGAAACTTGGCCCGCTGGCAAAGCTTCTTATTAAAATAGCTGTTCTGACGGTAATCGTGATTATCGTTCTGACATGGATTCTTGGCCTGCACCGGATGACAGGAAATAATATGTTTCCGTTTGTGAAAGACGGTGATTTGTGTATTGTCTATAAACTGGATGATTATACAACAGGGGACGTCGTGCTGTATCGCAATGATGAAGGCAAGATGAAGCTTGGAAGGATTGCCGCAGTTGGTGGACAGTCAGTTGATTTTCCGAAAGATGGCGGTTACACCGTTGACGGGTATCAGCCTTCAGAAGAGATAACATATCAGACTTTCGGCGCTGACGGAGTTAAGTATCCGATAGATGTCGGTGATGACGAAGTTTTTATTATGAACGATTTTCGTTCTGATACAGATGACAGCCGCCAGTTTGGGGGTATCAAAAAATCGGATATTGACGGTAAGCTTTTATTCTTAATCAGGAGGAGAGGATTTTGAAAGATGTTGGAAAAAAGATAATCAGGCTGATTGATGGTCTGATTGATAAATCAATCCTCCTGGTATGTATTGTTTTGTTTCTGCTTGGCTCATATGGATTATATGACAGCTATATGGTATATCAACAGGCGACAGATAACAGTATCTTAAAATATAAACCTGGATATGAAACCGATGATGAGACAGACAAAGAAATTGCCGGAAATATGGTGGCATGGCTGACAGTTGATGATACAAATATAGATTACCCGGTTATGCAGGGTGAAGATAATAATGAGTATCTAAATAAAGACCCGTTTGGCGATTATGCACTGTCTGGAAGTATATTCCTTGACAGTAGAAATAACCCTGAATTCAAAGATTATTATTCTTTGATTTATGGACACCATATGGAACACGGCATGATGTTTGGGGCGATTGATGAGTATTTGAATGAAGATTACTTTAATTCACATAGAACCGGCTCACTCGTCGTAGGTAAAAAAATATATAAGATTCGCATATTTGCCGTTTTAGAGTGTGAAGCAACGGAAGAATCGATTTTTGCACCGACAGAAAATGACAACACTTTAAATTATATTAAGCAGCATGCGTTGTTTATGGACGATACGGCACTGCCAAAAGATAATGAAAAACTGCTTGGCTTATCTACATGTAAATATCCTGATACCGTTGACAGGACTCTGATTTTTGGAGCGTTAGACGGCTGATATAAGGCGTATGCCGTCAGATAATTGAATTTACGTCCTGTAACGGCCGATTGAAAATAGCGCCTTGGTTTTAACGGGGCGCATTTTTTGTATACGAGGAGAAAAATAATGAAAAAAAGAATATTACCGTTGATTGCCTTATGCCTGATGACCACTCCTGTTTATGCGGCAGAGACGATTGACGCAGTTATTCCGGTTTCCTGTACTGCTAAAAACAGTAATGAAGAGTTTAAGGTTTCGATAAAAGGAGACGACGGAAACCAGGCTTCTCCTGAAACTGTTTATATTAAAGATGGAGAGACTGAAAATATCTCTGTCTCTTTTAGCACTCCAGGTACATATAAATACATTGTAACGCAGGAGGCTGGAGACAATAATAATACAACGTATGACAAAACAGTATATAATGCTGATGTGTATGTTACTGAAAATGACAGTGGGGTGATGAGTGCAGAAACGATAGTGTACAAAAACGGAAGCGATAATAAACTGTCGGAATGTAATTTTATAAATACAGTAAATATAACACCAGCTCCTGCTGCCGGGTCAGACTCAGATATCGGCGCTTCAGAGAAAAGCGGAGACTCTTCCACAACAAGCGGAATAAATACCGGTGTAATCACGCATGAAGCTTTTTATGCTATGGCCGGATTATTTGGAATCACCGTAATGCTTATAACTGCTAAAAGAAGGAGGAAAAACGGAAGACAGTAAAAAAGACCTGCAATTTAATTGCAGGCCTTTTTCTAGTTATCGTCATCATCCCAATCCTCGTCAAATATTGATATTACGTTGCTTTCAATTGGAGGAAGCTCGCTCGGGTCTGGAATTTCTGGTTCTACTACATAATCAAATTCAGGGAATACTATATTGTCAGGCTCGTCTATATCGCCGAAGTCAATATCTGAGTAAATCTCAGGTAGTTCTATTTTCGGTTCATTGATTCCGGAAGTATCTGGTTCTGATTCACTTGACGATAGGAAATCTGTCGGCTCTGAAATTTCTGATATTTCAGTATCTTTTACGGATTCTATGTTTTCAGCTTCTGCTGCTGCGCCTGAGGTTTTTGTAGTATCTGTATCGTCTGTGCTTTCAGCCTCTGTTGAGGACTCCGTAGATTCTGTAGGTTTAGCATTGCTTATATCCTCCGCATTCTCTAAGAATTTTGAGGTATCTGTAGTTTCTGGAACTTTTTGGGCTTCCGAGTCTGCTACAGTGACGTTTTCAACTTCGCTTTCGTTGATATCTGGTTTTTTAATGTATGTTTTTTCTTCAGGCGATGCTGCCGGTATGGTTGAAATATCTTTCGGTGTAAAATCTGATTGTTGGCTTATAGCGTTGTCATTGTTATCAGACTCTTTTTTGTCTGTTCCATCTTCGAGCGTTGCTACCGGCGTGGCTGCAATATCTTCTGTTATAGAAACCGCCTGTAAATTTTCGGTATTGGATGTATCGTCAGGTTCAGCTTGCTTTACACTTCCGAAATCAGGCTCAATATCAGGTGCTTCTCCAAAGTCTGGCTCCGGTTCTGGCATATCTGGCTCTGCGAAGGATTCCATGTCTGGGAAGTCAGATGGCGATTCAGGCATGACTGGCTCGTTGCTCTGACTGCAAGTTTGCTCTTGCTGTGTGCTTTCGCTGATAATTGGTTTTGCACGGTTTTTCTTTTTCTTCCGTCTTGATTTTTTTCGGGAAGTTTCGCCTGATTGAGAGGCGGTGCTATCAGCTGATGCTGCATCTGATGTAGGAGATGGAGCACTTTCTGCAGTGCTTGATTCTGGTGTATTAACAGGCGGTTCTTGATTTTTCTGCTCCTTTTCAGATGCCGCTTCCTGAACTGCCTGCTGCTCCGGTTTGGCTTCGCTTGCAGCGTCTTGTGGCTTGGTATTGTTGTCACTGACAGATTGACTTTGCAGGTTTCTTCTGTCCTTTTTTTGCTGCTTTTTCTTTTTCTGCTGTGTCGGTTCGGTTTCAGCTTGCGGTGCCGGATGCTCTGGATGAGATTCCGGTAATGTTTCCTGCGCCGGCTTTTCTATGGTCTCTTGCGGCGCTTCTGCTTTTGATTCTTCTTTTTGTGGTCTCTTTTTTCTTTCCGGCCGCTTGCTGATTTTTAATTTTGGCTCGCTGAAGACGTCTTCTTCTGCTTCAGGTAAATCCTCATATAATGGTTCTCCTAACGGTTCGTTTAAATCTATGTCCGGAAGCTCGTCTGCCTGCGTGCCGATATCAGGCATCGTGTCTGCTGTCGGTTCAGGAGCTTTGTTTTCTTCCTGTGCGATTTCATGCAGCATATTTTGTATATTGTTTGATTCAGAGCCGCGTTTCGGCTTCCTTTTTGGCCTTTTACTTGCCGCAGGTTTTGAAATAACTGGCTTTTCGTTGATTGACGTTTCAAATGAATTATATCCTGAATCATAATCGTCGTCATCGTCTTTTTCAATATGTAGTTGCGGCTGTTGCTGAGGTTGTTGGACTGGTTGCGGCTTTTGCTGTTGAACTGGTGCTTCTGCAGGCTGCGGCTGTTCTTTTGGCTCTTCGAGATGTTTGTCCTGCTGGATGTCCGCTGGCTGTGGCTCTGGCTGTGGAGTTTCAATCTCCGGCTGTGTCCCCGCCAATGATGTAAGGTCTATTTTTCCAAAATAACGTTTTACTGCCGCTTCACGGTTCTGTGGAAAGTCACGCATAAAATCGTCATCCATGTTATCAAAATCAGGAAATCCGTCATCTTCATCTGGTGATTTGCCGTCACTGTCTTTACTGTCGCTGTCACTGTCATTACTGTCTGGTATGTCTCCGTTTGTGAGATTGGCGGCAAACAGTTCAGCAGATGTCCTGCTTAGTTCTTCCTCCTTTTGAGCCAGTTTGGATTCCAGGTCTTTGATTTTTGAATCCATTGTCTTCATTTTGTCCTCACGTATGAAAAAGTCATGGACATTTCTTTTCATTGTATTCTTGAACACAGAAAACATTGAAGACGGCTTCGATGCGTCCTGTAGCTCTTTCTTCAATTTTTCTATTTCTTCACGCTGTTGTTTTAATAATTGGTCTTTATCTGACATTTTGTCACCTTCTTTTTTTGCTTTTTAATTTAATATGCAAAATGCATCCCGCTTTCTAACAATGTTTTGTTTCGGCATATTGAAAGAGTAAAAAAAATAAAGAAAGGTGGAAAACAATATGTTAAACAAGAAAGAAACTCATGAGGTATTTGGAAAAGTTTGGAAGGAATTTAATAAAGTACGCAAGAATAACACCGATGACGGGTGGTCAGAGTGTGTTAAGAATGTGGACGAGCTGCACAGTAAGTATGATAACAAATTTTATGAAAAGATTATGCTTATTGTTATTAAAGAAGCAGACAGAGAGTCCAAACTTGACCAGAATACAGCCCGTACGGAATACAAAAAAGCGGGAAAGGCTTTCCAGGAGGCTTGGACGATGTTTGAACAGTTTGTTGACAACATTGATTCCTTTGAGACTGAGGGAATGAAGTTACTTGCAGAATATAACAGACAGAATCCATGTCGGTTTGCTGCTGAGTTTGGAAGCGTGATTTATGAAGCTGTATGTGAGGAGACAAAAGCTTCTGGTTCATTTATGAATGCAGCTTATTCATTTTATGAAAAATATAAAGCCGGAATTGATGAAACCAATGCAGGAAAGGCACTTGCTGAAGCAGAGCAAATCATAAACGCTCATCCGGAATATATGCTGCATATGATGAACATGTATTCAGATTTAGCAAAAGCGGCTTAACGAAAGGAGTAAAATATATGAATAATGTTGAACAGGGTTCTCTTTTTGATGGCATTGATATGGAAAATATTCCTGAAGAGGGCGTGAAATACAGCCAGGGCTGCAGTGAGATGTATCGTCTTGATAAGATAGAAAGAAGCGCAAAGATTTTTACGGTATTTAAAGAAAAAGACCTTGCCGGCTTTCATCTTAAAGGCTGCGATAGAAAACAACCATTTTATGTAGTGTCCGGAAAGGTAACTGGTATTGAAATGGCTGGAGATAAAATCAATTTCACAATGCAGTCTTTGCGAAACGAAGAGGTGTTTCATTTTTCTGTCGGTGAGTCTGCCGAATTTTATGAAAAGGCATTGCATGTATGCAATAGTGACAACGTTACCGTGGTGATGAGCGGCGATGTGTGTGCTGATATGAAATTTGGTCCGTTCTTCGGGGCTGTGTCATGGCAGTTTGTGAATAACAATAATACTGCCGTAAAGGAATACAGAGTGAGAAAATAACATATTTTTCTGGCATCCAGCGGATTTTTCCGCTGGCTTTTTTTTGTGCTCAGAAAAAAAATAAAAAAATTCGCAAAAAGCGATAAAAAAAATAAAAATCCAGCATATTAAATCTGAGAAAAAATTGAAGGCCTTATAAGACCGTTAAAAAATAGACTTAAAAAAGGAGATAAAAATGTCAGAAATTAATAAGCTGAAGAAACAGGCAGATAAGGTATACGCAAAAATGGAAAATATGCAGCGGCTGTCAGACAGCGAGCTGAAAGCAAAAACAGATGAATTCAAGATGAGACTTGCAAACGGAGAAACCCTTGAGCAGATTTTGCCGGATGCATATGCGGCAGTCGGAGAAGCGGCTTACAGGACAATTGGTTTAAGACCGTATAAAGTGCAGATTATGGGTGCAATTGTGCTGAATGAAGGGAAAATTGCAGAGCACAAGACCGGTGAAGGAAAGAGTGTACCTTTATATACACCAATTCCAACCCCTGAAGGATGGAAAACTGCTGTAGATATTAAGGTTGGAGATGTGATGTTTGGAAGAGACGGAAAGCCAACAAAGGTAACTGGTGTTTACCCGCAGGGCAAAAAGCAGATTTATGAAGTACATCTTTCAGATGGAAGAGCTGTGGAAGCAGCAGATGAACATTTATGGAGCGTATATCAGGCAGGAAGAAAAGGACTGCAAACGTTAAATACTGCAGCTATACTTAATACAGGGTTAAAACAGGGAAGAGCATATAAATTTAGACTTCCAATGAATGACGCCGTGGAATATCCTGAAGCAGACTTGCCAGTAAATCCATATGTCCTTGGCGCTTTTCTCGGGAATGGAGCAAAAGACGCACAGCATGTACTTGCATTATCAAGCGGAAATGATTTTGTTCCAAATGAAATTGCTAAAATTATAAAATGCAGAACAAAAAAAAGAAAAAGCGCATACACTTGGTATTTTTATAAAGAAGACGATTCAAGGTTTTCAAGTAAGAATTACCCTGATGAATACGATGCTTTATTAACTCAGACCAAATGCGGCGATAAGTACATCCCGGACATTTACAAAACTGCATCTATTGAACAGCGCTGGGCTCTGCTTCAGGGGTTGTTTGATACAGATGGATGTATTGAAGATAAAGACCGCTTCCATCTTACATATTCAACAACCTCCGAAAAGCTGAGAGACGATATCTGCGAAGTTATCTATTCCCTTGGTATGTCATGCTCATGGTGGATGTCAAGAAAAGCTGGCGTAAGAACTGCGAAATCTGACCAGTATACAATCAATGTAAATATTGATAATGATATGAAGAAGCATTTCTTCCGTTATCCGTTCAAGCTTGACAGAGCTATGCTTGCAGATGCGGCTGGTAATAAACGTAAACATTACGACAGAATAGCAATCAAAGATATCGTTAAAAAAGAAGAAGAAACAGAAATGGTATGCTTTACGGTTGATAACGATGAACACTTGTTCCTCTGTGGAAATTATATTGTAACTCATAACACTTTGATTGCAGCTATGCCTGCATATCTTAATGCACTTGAAGGAAAAGGCGTTCATGTCGTAACCGTTAACGACTATCTGGCAGAACGTGATGCAGAAGACATCGGACGAATCCATCGCTTCATGGGACTTTCCGTCGGATGTATTTTAAAGACAACATCGCCGGAAGAAAAGAAAAAAGAATATGCAAAAGATATTACATATATCACAAATACTGAACTCGGGTTTGACTATCTGAGGGATAATATGGCTCAGCGCCTGGAAGATAAGATGCAGCGCGGATTTAATTACTGTATCATTGATGAGGTTGACTCCGTGCTTATTGATGAGGCAAGAACGCCGCTTATTATCTCCGGAGTCAGTGGAAAATCAACAAAACTGTATACCGCATGCAACGAGCTTGCGAAAAAGCTTGAAAAAGGTGAAACACAGGAACTTACAAAAGTAGACCTGCTTGCCGGCGAAAGGGCAACAGAAACCGGGGACTATACCGTTGACGAGGAACACAGGATTGTAACCCTGACACTTCAGGGCATCAAAAAGTGTGAGGAATATTTCGGTATTGACAATCTCTCTGACAGAAAATATACAGAGCTGTATCACAACATTCTTGCAGCGCTGAGAGCACATAACCTTATGAAGAGAGATAAAGATTATGTTGTAAAGAATGGGGAAGTACTAATCGTTGACTCATCAACAGGCCGAATTCAGCCGGGACGCCGTTATTCAGATGGACTCCATCAGGCTCTTGAAGCCAAAGAGGGTGTTGAGGTGCAGGAGGAAACATCCACATATGCAACTGTCACATATCAGAACTTCTTTAATAAATATAAGAAGAAATGCGGTATGACCGGTACTGCGTCAACGGAAAGAAAGGAGTTTAAGGACATCTATCATATGTCCGTTGTAAAGATTCCGACAAACAGACCGGTACAGAGGGAAGACCTCCCTGACCGTATGTTCTTGACAAGAGAAGCAAAATTCAAAGCAGTTGTTGATGAAATCAAGAAGGCACATGCAACAGGACAGCCAATTCTGGTAGGTACATCTACAATCCAGGATTCAGAAATCCTTGATAAGATGCTGAAAGATGAAGGTCTGCCGCATACAGTCTTAAATGCAAAACTAATTGAGAAAGAAGCGGAAATCATCGCAAAAGCCGGAACAAAAGGCTCTATTACTATTGCGACAAATATGGCCGGACGAGGTACAGACATTAAGCTTGATGATGAAGCACGTGCAGCCGGCGGTCTTAAGGTCATCGGAACACAGCGCCATGAGTCAAGAAGAATTGATAACCAGCTGAAAGGACGTTCTGGAAGACAGGGCGACCCTGGAGAGTCTGTATTCTTCCTTTCCCTGGATGATGAAGTACTGAGACTTTATGGTTCTGAAAAAATGAAAAATGTTCTCTCCGCGACAGGTATGAAGAACGATGACAGCCTTGAAAACAACACCGTAAACAAATTTGTAAAAAAAGCCCAGACAGTTATTGAGGATAATAACTTCGGGGCACGAAAGAATGTCCTTAAATTTGATAAGGTAAACAATGAGCAGCGAGAGCTGATTTATGCAGAGCGTGATGCAATCCTTGAAAAGGCTGATACACGTTCTACCATGATTAGCATGATTCAGGACTCTATCAATATGATTATCGATAAATATTGCGATAATAAAAAAGTGTCAGAGGCTGAGTATGAAGACATTAAAAAAGAGATTGAAGTTCTGGTCTTTGGTATCAAATCACCTGATTACACACCTGGAATGACCAAAAAAGACCTTTCAGAACTTTACATCGAAGCAGCTAAAAATAAATATTGTGACCGCGAAAGAGAATGGCCGGATATCAATATGTTCAGGGAATTTGAACGCCAAATCATTTTAAGATGCATTGACGTCAAATGGATGCAGCATATTAATGACCTGGAAATCTTAAGACAGAATATTTCACTTGTTGGATATGGCCAGAAAGACCCGGCAGTCGTATATAAACTGAAGGCATTTGATATGTTCAGTAAAATGTCTGATGAAATTAAGAACGATGCCGTATACACACTGTTTTCTTCAAGACTGAAGGGGGCAGTAGCGCCAAAGCGTGACAACGCGGCGTAAGCTGAAAGGCCCGGATAAAAACCCCGGGCCTTTCTTTTTTCGCAAAAAAATGCTATACTGATGGAAATTTTGCATAATATAGGAAAATAACAAAAAAGGAGAAAAAATATGCATAAAAATATTTTCCAGAACAAGATAGGTAAGGCTTTTGCGGTTGTTGCGGTCGCCGGAATGATATTATCCGGAAACGGAATGCCGTGGATGGCAGCAGATGCTTATGCGGCGGTAGATTTGGCACAGATTCCGGAGTATACAGGAAGCCCTTATACTGTAATCAACGATAACGAGCCGGAATTTGAGGCAAATGACTTTTCTACGGAAGCGTTTGAGAATTACAGTGAACTTGACGACCTTGGAAGGTGTGGTGTGGCTTACGCCAATATATGCCAGGAGATTATGCCGACTGAGAAGCGCGGCGCGATTGGTATGGTTAAGCCGTCCGGATGGCATACCGTTAAGTATCCAGAGCTGATTAAGGATAGATATTTGTACAACCGATGCCATCTCATTGGGTTCCAGCTCGCCGGAGAAAATGCGAATACAAAAAACCTGATAACAGGGACGAGATATCTTAATGTTGACGGTATGCTTCCGTTTGAAGATGAAGTTGCTGATTACGTCAAAGAAACAGATAATCATGTATTGTATCGTGTAACACCGGTTTTTGATGGCGATAATCTAGTTGCTTCCGGCGTGCAGATGGAAGCCGAGTCTGTGGAAGATGATGGTGCCGGGGTTAAATTCAATGTATTTTGCTATAACATCCAGCCTGGAATCGGTATTGATTATGCGACAGGCGATAGTTGGGTTGATGATGGAAATGCGGTAGTAGAAAATACTGACACAGACAATGCAGAACAGACGGAATTTGTAATCAATACAAACACCGGAAAATTCCACAAACCTGATTGCAAAAGCGTTAAAAAAATAAAAGCAAAAAACAAAGAAGAATTTAACGGCAGCAGAGATGAATTGATTGCGGAGGGGTATGAACCTTGCGGCAGCTGCAGGCCTTAAGATGTATAGAAAAAAGATGGAAAAGAAGACGAAAGAAGAGAAAGAGCAAGAGCGATGCCTTAGGCGCCGCTCTTGCTTCGTCTTTTTGGTTCGGTGCTTAATAAAATAGAAAAATACTAGCGCTAATAGGCTAGCATTTTTCTACCGTAGCATCCAGTTAAACGCAGAACTGCGAAATTTTGTTCTATCGCTGCATTTGGAAAGAGACAATTTACTGCTTTGCCGATGTGAAACGAGCGAAGACTGGCTGCAGGCTTTAATAATTTGGTTTTTTCGTAATGCTTCTAATCGTGTCATATAGAACCTCCTTTTTCTTTAATATGCAAAATATTTTTTTCGCGCATCGATTTTTTCAGCATATTGTATACGAAAGAAATTGTAAAAAACACACAAAGAGAGGAGAAAAACAATGGCTAAAAAATTAAGCAAGAAAGAACTTCAAAAACTGGAGATTCAGATGGGAATTTCCAAAATCCAGCATGACCGCCCGCCGGTTGGAAGACCGACCGTATTCTATGGTAAAACAAATAAGCAGAAACGTAGAGAAGGAAAGATGGCGGCGAAGGAATGGTAAGAAAAAAAGTAGAGACTGCCAACTGACGTCTCTTCTTTTTTTTGCAAAAAAAACAAAAAGACATCGCTCCCGCGATGTCTTAGGCTTCTTTAATTTGAGCCATCTCCATATCCGCTGCATGGCGGTATGTATCCAGCATGTCAAGCACGTCTGGTGTTAACTCTATCACCTGCTTGTACTGCGCCAGATGTTCAAGGCTTGCCCAGCAGTCCATGATGGATGTTCTCAGCTGAAACTCAACCTTCATTTCTGGAAAATCCTGGTCTCCGGATGTAAATCCCATAATAACGTGAAGACTTCGGTATCCGCTTTCTTTTGGATGCTTAATGTAATCCTTCACGTGCAAAATCCGACAACTTGTTTCATCGTCAACTGACTTGATGCGTTTAAGATTTTCATAAATCGCATACACATCAGCGACAGATTCAACGATAATTCTGACGCCGATTGCATCAGACTCAACTGCAAGCGCTGAGTGATGGTTGACCGGCAGGTTGTCGTTCTGAATCTTCTTAGTCATACTTTCCGGAGTCTTAATCCTGGACACAATGTGTGCTGCGGATTTTATTTCTGAAAAGGTTGACATTAAGCTTGCCAGATTGACAGCTTTACTTTTTACAGTTTCCATATGGCTCAGATGTTCGCCATAAAATTTTTCATTTGTACTCATTTTTTTCTCCCTTTCGTAAAACATAATATTGCAATATTAATATGCAGAATAATTTAAAAAACAGAACACTTTTTGCAAAATAAAAAATTCTGCATATTGGAAATATAAAAAAATAAGCCAAAAACAGGCTGTAAAAGAGGAGAAAAATATATGAGTTATAAATTAGACATACAGGATGATTTGATGAGCATCCAGGGATTATACGGAACGTATGAAGCATCAAATAATGAAAAAGGAGGTTTTATGATATCTGTCGTGTTAGGGTCATACGTGTATGAACTTGATGCCGAGGGAGAAGACTATATTGTAGAGAATGGTCAGGAATGGGCAGTGCCGGCAAAGAATCTGACTGAGCTTAATGAATTCATCAGAATGTGTGAAGATGAAAAGCTGTGGAATTACATGAGCGGCCCGGTGTTCAGGATGAAGCCAGATACAGAAAACGGCATTCTGTACATCAAAGGACAGACAAAGAACTTTGTGATTGGAGAACACGAAAAGAAATTATACGTTGATGAAGTACAGTCTTCAAAAACACATCACTACGTTGAAGATTTGTTTGATGCGGCAAAGAAGATGACAACAGAAGATAAATGGTGGAGCCGGAAGGGCGAGGAAACCGTTGACATCGTAAGAAATATGAGATGCGCGATTATGGTAACTTCAGGCGGCAATCTGCAGATTGAATATAGAAATAAGAGTCTGCTGATAGGCCAGAAAGATGATGGAACATATTGGGTTAACATGATTGGTGGGCAGGAAAAACATATCTTTTATAAAGATTCATTTAAAGAAGTAATCGCACTGCTTGCAGCATAAAAAAAAGAGTCAGGAAAAATTTCCTGGCTCTTTGACTTTCTTAGTGCTTCTTTTCTTTGTCGTCGAATGACAGTCCAAACCACATATGGCTGATTGCTTGCAGTACGACGATTGTGGTTGCTGCGATTAAACATACGACCTCTTCAATCGGCGGTGCAGTCGCAATATGTGCGATTGTTAATCCGACCAGTAATACTGCTGAGAACAGTATTGGCAAGGAAAGTAACCCTAAAATTTTTGACTTTGTCATGATAAATTCCTCCTACTTCTTTGTTTTTTACTTATTTAATATGCTTAAAAATTTTTTTCGCAAAAATGATATGATTTGTGTTTTTTTAGCATATTGAAAATTAGACCGTCACATTTTCGTGGCTTCAGTCGTGAGTTAGACGGCTCTGCTTTTTTAATACATAAAAATATCGTTTACGACGCTTTATTTCTATACATTCCGGGATAAAGAATTTTTATTTTCATTAATTTTTTTCGCAAAAAACCGTCCCGTTTTTTATTTTTTCGGCATATTAAAAGTATAAGAAATTTACAGAAAGGAGAAATACGATATGGCAAACTCAAACAGGAAGAAAGCCAGTAAAGTACAAGCTGCCAAGAAGGCGAAAGCCGCCGAAAAGGAGAATACCGTTAAGAAGGTAAAGCCTGCCGAAGAAAAACCGATAAAGTACACTGTCACAGCAGAACAACAGGCTGACGGTACCTTTGAGTTTCACGGAGGCAAAGGCGGATTTAATATCATTAAGCAAAAGAATAAGGCGCTAGAGCCTTACGGAAAATGCATACATAATTACGGTGTTCTCTTAGAGCTGATTCCAGGAGATAAACAGTCTGCAATTAATCAACAGATAGGAAATGCCAGGGTCGTACATAATGATTACCTTTCTAAACGTGAGGAATACTACAAAGAAACTAAAAAGACATTAACGGTTTTACAGTATAAAAAAGAATACCTCCCGGCATTAAAAAAAGAGAAGGAATACCTCAATGATACGGACAAGTTTGTTTACGAAAATGCCTGCCGGAATGTAGATGATGCATACAACAGATTTTTTAAGGGGTTATCTGGATTCCCGAAATATGTTTCCAGGACGAAGCCGAACGGAAACAGTTTCACAACCAATTTCACGAACAATAATATTGAGCTGAAAATGATTGACGGCATCCCGTATGTCAAACTTCCAAAAGTCGGATGCGTCAGATTTATCCTTCCAAAAGGAAAAATACTGACAGACATCCAGCCGC
>OGXI01000749.1_pt1 | contig 28790 bp, 27 predicted proteins | sample 1576221 | NCBI WGS metagenome assembly OGXI01 (sample SAMEA3541523, study PRJEB24748) | human gut metagenome | biome: human gut; feature: human-associated habitat; material: faeces | place: China | collected 2012
CGCTGATGGGATTGGACACCACCTTGGGCTGAGTTCGGTAGAGCACGGTCCCGTCCGGCGCAATCGCCTCCTTGAGCAGATAGGGCTGCATCAGCCGTCCGCCGTTGATCACCGCGCACGCCGCCGTAATCAGCTGAATCGGAGTGACGGCCACGCTCTGTCCAAAGCCGATGCGCGCCAGATCCACATTCTTGACGGATTGTACGGGTATTAGTATACCACTTCCCTCCCCCTGTAAGTCAACATTCGTTTTGCTTCCCAGACCGAAAGCATGCAGGTACTGGTACATCCGCTCCGTGCCCAGCCTGAGCGCCAGCTCCACAAAGACGGGATTGCAGCTGTTCTGCAGGGCCTCGGCCATGGTTTCATCCTTGTGGGGGCTGCCCCAGCAGCGGATAGTGTCTCCGTCCACGGTAATCTTGGCCGAGCAGTAGAAACCGTCCTCCGGGGTGGTCACGCCCGCGTCCAGCGCGGCGGCTGCGGTCAGGATCTTGAAGGTGGAGCCCGGTTCGTAAGCGTCGGAGATCAGGCGGATGCGCATCAGACGCGTAAGCGCATCAGGCTGGTCGCGGGGAGGATCATTCGGGTCGTAGTCCGGCTTGGAGCACATGGCCAGAATCGCGCCGGTGTAAGGGTCCATGGCGATGAGATGTACGGCCTGCGCCTTGTTGACGTCGTAGCATTCGCGCATGGCCTTTTCGCAGATCTCCTGAATGGTAGCGTCAATGGTGAGCTTGATGCTGTTGCCATCCTGGGGCTCGATGTAAAGGTTGCCGCTGTCGTAGATGGGCTGGGATTTGCCGTCCACGCTGCGAAGGCTCACGCCCGCCGTGCCGCGCAGCAGGCTCTCGTATTGCAGCTCCAGTCCGGATTGTCCCACGCTGTCCACATTGGTCAGGCCCAAGGTCTGGGTCAGGAACGCACCGCGCGGGTATGCGCGCCGCACATCCTCGTCAAAGAGCAAGGCGCTCAGCTGGGATGCCACCGCCTCGTCCGCGGAAGCCTGCAGGGTTCTGAGTTCATCAGCCTTCTCACGCGATACCTGGCGCTTGAGAATGACCGACGCCTTGGTGCGGTCCGAAAGCTTTTGCGCCACGCTCTCCTCCGATAAATCCAAAATCGGACATACCGTTTGCGTAAACAAAGATATGTCCGATACCTTGCGAGGGTCGGCGCTGACGATATAGGCCGTCGCGCTGACCACCAGGGTCTGCCCGTTGGTATCCAGAATAGAACCGCGGCGGGCATACACGGTGCCCTCCCGGGTCCACTGGCTGATCCCGCGCTGGGTAAGCTCCGATGACCGGGCCGTGGTCAGATAGGCGATGCGCAGCGTGAGCAGCGAAAAGAGAAACGTCAACATCATCAGCAGCGCAAAGACCCGTTTGCGGATATGCAGCTCGGTCGGCATGGTCCTACCCCCAGAATGCTTGATATGGGGGATGTATGCGTTTTGACGCCGGTTTATGCCGTTTTCGACCCAATAGGCCGCAAGACGGCAAAATCAGTTGCTGGCCACGGCGGGCACGTGCGTGGCGGAAGTGGTCTGCTCAGAGGGAACCTCAATGGCCGCGTCCGCCCGGGCCTGGGTCTCTGTCCCGGCCGAAGCCATGGGGCGCGTATCCACAGCCACAAGGTGGATGGCCTCGGCGGATTCCGCGGGAATCATGTTGAGGTCACGGGCGGCAGCGTAACAGATCGCAGCCTCGGTCGAAGCCTCCGCAATCTGTGTTTCCAGGGCGGCGTTCTGGCTGCGGCAATCCGCGATGGAGCGTTCCAGACGGTTGATGTCCTTTTGCCGGTCGGCAATGGTGCCCTGCTGAAGCAGCACGCACAGGCCGCATATAAACAGCAGCAGCGCCGTGAGAAAAACGCCCATGCGCACGGAGATCCGCACGCCGCCCTTGCTCATTTCCCGCCGGATGGATTCTTCCAGGGCCTGCTGCTCGCGGGTGAGGCGCTCCATCTCCAGCTTTTTCCCCTGGGTGCGGCAACGCCGCTGCCGGTCCGGCTTGAGCCAGCCCGTCTGTGGGTCCACGTCGCTGCCGGGCAGGTAAACGCTGGCGGATACACTCATGCGCGGCGTCGGCACGTAACCGCCGTGTCCTCCATGGCTGAAACTATCATAGAGGGGTTCATACTGCGACATACCCTTATCTCCTTTCCGGCTTATTCTTCAAGGTTGCCGATCTCGTCTAGAATCTCGTCGCGGTGCTCCTTGTAGTAGCTGTCTTCTTCCTGCGCCACGGCGCTTGCCACGATGCGGATGTGGTCCAGCGCGCCGCTGATTTCCACATCCCGCGCGTCGCCCAGCACGTATTGGCGCAGCTTGACGGGCAGCAGCACACGGCCCTGGTTATCAGCCTGCATGCCGGGATAGCTGAATTTGGCGACATGGTCCAACTGCTTTTGTACGGCGGGCTTGCGCCGGTTGAGGGCGTAAAGCTCATCGACCATGGTTTCAAACGCCTCGTCAGGGTAGATGGCGACGGCCCGGTCATCGAGACTGACGGTGATGGTGAAGCTCTCGCCCAACGCTTTGCGGTAGGCGTTGGGGACGATGATGCGGCCCTTGGCGTCGATGGAGTGGTCGTAGCTACCGAAAAACTTGAATTTACGGAAGCTGGAGCGCTCCTGGGCTTCAGGCGCGTTCATGCGCCGTTCCTCGTCCATACCGTCACCCCGCTCCCCGTTTTCCTCCACTTGCCACCCTTTTTAGGGCTGTGACACCATTATGCTCCACTTTTGTTTTCAAAGTCAACGGACGAAAAATGGTATCTTCTTCCAAAACGCAACAAACCACACATAAAAAACGGTGAATAGTAAGAACGTCTGTTCGCCACAATTTGTTGGTATTCAAAAAGAACCCGCAAACCTTTTTTCCATAAAGGTTTGCGGGCCATGGGAACGCTTGTTTTCTTCACTTTATTTCAAAATTGTTAAGAAATTATTTCGTAAAGTTTAGATTTGGTTTTCTCCTTCGATTTGCAACGGACAGAAGCCCAATGCATCGCATGAAGTCAGAAAATACCGGATTCCCTGCCTTTCACCGCGAAACGCCACCTTGATGCCGGCGCCATGCAGGTGGCCGTAGACCACGCGCGTCACGGCATATTCCTCCAGAATGTCCGTAAAGGGCGTGCCCACACCGTCGGCAAACAAGGGCGGATAATGCATCAATACCGTTATATCCTGCCCGGACAGACCGGCTGCCTGATCCAGCGACATCCGCAGACGCATCAGTTCCCGGCGGAATACCTTTTCATCCTGCGCGCCCAGGGGCTGCTGCACGGTTGGAAACATCCAGCCGCGCGTGCCGCAGAAGATGTGACCCTCCAGTGCCAGCGCGTCATTCTGAAGGGCGAACATTCCCTCCGGCAACGCAGCGCGCAGCTTGCTGAGCGAACTCCACCAATAATCATGGTTGCCGCGCAGCAAAAGTTTCCGTCCCGGCAAGGCCGCGATGGCGCGCAGGTCATCGAGGGCCTGGTCCAGCTGCATGGCCCAGCTGATGTCGCCGGGGATGAGCACCACGTCCGTTGGCCCGACCATGCGCCGCCAGTGATCGCTGATGGTTTCAAAATGGCGATCCCAATGACTGCCGAAAACGTCCATGGGCTTTTGCGCATGGCCTGGCAGATGGAGATCGCCAATCGCAAATATCGACATTCGTCCCTCGCTTCTTCAGGGTTGGTTCATTCCTCGTCATCCTCGTCATCGTCCTCGTTTTCCTCATCCTCGATGACGCTTTCAAGGGAAAGCTCGCTTTCGATGTCCCCAAATTCGGTCTCGGGGATGTCCTCGTGAATCTGGGGGATGATCTCATCCATGGTGCTTACGGAGTTGAGGCCGATGGTGCTTTCATCCACCGCGGTGGGCGTTTCGTCGTTATCGGTATCGGAACCGCCGCTGGCCATCTCCTTGAGGCAGCTCAGGCACACGTCGCGACCGGGAAGCGCGGGCGCCGCGTTGCACACGGAGCACAGCTCCATCTCATCTTCTACCTGGGAGCCTTTCAGCTCTCTCTGGCATACCTTGCAGAGCTTTTCATTTTCCTGAATATAATTCAGGTCGCAACGAGGGCATTTGATGAGTTTCATCTGTCGGTTCCTCCTCTATGATGGGTGGCTGTTTCCACTTGGAATCATTGCCATGGAAGCGGTCTGCCAATTATATTGCAAAAATAAGTATTAATTATTACGATTATATTACGTCTTTGACGTACCAAAACATACTGGAGGTGTCCAATGAACGGAAAACGAAAGCTGATAGCCCTTTTGCTGACATTTTGCCTTTTGGCCCACGCCACGGCCTTAGCCGGCGGCGCGCCGTCCTCGCAATTTGGTTTCAAGGGCTGGCCCTACCGTCAGAACAACAGCTGCACAGCAATCTGCCCCAGCGCGACTCCTCCCGTGATGCCTGCGCCGACCGAGGTCCCCACGCCGGAACCCACCGTGACGCCTGCGCCGACCAAGGTCCCCACGCCGGAGCCCACCGTGACGCCGTCCGAAACGGAAGTTCCTCCCTTTACAGACGAAGATTATACTACGGGTTCCATAACGGCGCAAGAGGAAAATGCATTTCTTTTGCTCAACCAGGATCGGGCCGCCAACGGCCGTTCAGCGCTTGAGCTCGATCCCGCGCTGTGCGACCTGGCACGGCTCAAGAGCCGCGATATGTACCTGAACAACTACTTCTCGCATACCTCTCCCACGTATGGAAGCGCTGCCCAGATGCTTTCCACCTATGGCTATTCCTTCACCTCGGTGGGCGAAAACATCGCCCATCATGCCACGGTGGAGAAGGCTCAGGCCGCTTTCATGAGCAGTTCCGGCCATAGGCAGAACATCCTGGGTTCCCAGTGGACCAAGGTGGGCATCGGCGTCTGGGAGGACAGCCAGGGCTTTGTCTATGTGACTCAACTGTTCGTGCGCTGATTCTCAGAGCAAACGAAAAGCCGCTATCCCAGGCAACGGGACAGCGGCTTTTTCTGTGCAGCTCAGCGCACGCGGCACCTGAGGGCCATGGGAAGGCTTCTGCCCGGACCGGCATAGGCCGGCCGGGCCCATTGGCTGTAAGGGTTCATGCTCACGCCCGCCGCCCTGAGCACGCCCCGGCCCGCCATGCTCCCCCGCGGACGCACGTACGTACTCAACGCGACGGGCTGTTCGGCGGCGATTCCCTCCTCCGGCACAGGCCGGAAGGGCTCGGCAGACAGGCTGGTAAACCGGTCCGAAATGCGCGCTTCGGTCAGGACGCTGCGCCTGGGCAGGGCCGGCAGCAGCACCGCCTCGCTGATTTGCAGTGCGGGACGCATCCATAGATAGCTCTGCATCATACCACTCCTTTCCAACTGCCATGGGCTGGCTATTGCATGGTATGCCGCAGGCAAAACGGGGGTGCGTGGCGTTCATTCCTCGGCTTCCCCATCCTCCTCCATCAATTCGCCCACACGCGCAAGCAGCGCGTCGCGTCCTGTGAAATCCTCGCTCGAAAAGGCGATAACCTCCCAGGGCTGCACCAGAAGTGCGCGGCAGATGGGTGCGATGTGTTTCATACGCGCGCCCCGGCTGATCTTGTCGGCCTTGGTGGCGACCACCGTGAAGGGAATGCCCATCTGGCGGAAATACTGCGCCATGGCTACGTCGTCACGCGTGGGCTCGTGGCGGATATCCACCAAAAGCAGCACATGCCTCAGCAGCGTGCTGTCCTGGAAATAGCCGTCCATCATCTCGCCCCAACGCTGCTTCTCGGCCTGATTTACCTTGGCAAAGCCATAGCCGGGCAAGTCCACCAGATGGAAGGCCTCGTTGATGAGAAAGATGTTAATCAGCCGCGTCTTGCCAGGGGTGGCGCTGGTCTTGCACAGTTTTTTCCGGGCACAGAGCGCATTGATGAGCGAGCTTTTGCCCACGTTGCTCTTGCCAACCACCGCAAGCTGGGGAAGCGTGACCGGAGGTTCCTCACGGTACTGGGCCAGGCTGGTGACGAAGCTCGCGGTTTTGATTTCCATACTATACTCCTTTGTACATGCCGGGCTTCGCCGGCTGCGGGGCGGTAAGGGGCAGTTCCAGCGGCGTATCGGCAATAACGGGAGGTTCGCACACCAGCGCGGCGCGAATCACCTCCGCCACGTCGTCTACAGGCCGAATATCAATGCGCTCGCGCACGGTGGGAGATACATCCTCCAGGTCCTTGAGGTTTTCGCGGGGGATAAGCACCGTGCGCACACCCGCGCGGTATGCCGCCATCAGCTTTTCCTTGAGGCCGCCGATGGGCAGCACCCGGCCTCGCAGGGTGATTTCGCCCGTCATCGCCACGTTCTGGCGCACGGGGATAGACGTCAGGGCGCTCACCAGCGCCGTTACCAGCGTCACGCCCGCGCTGGGGCCGTCCTTGGGCACCGCTCCCTCCGGCACATGGATATGAATGTCGTTCTGCTTGAAAAAGTCGGCCGGGATGCCCCACGGGTCACAATGAGCCCGTACCCAGGACAGCGCCGCCTTTGCGCTCTCCTGCATCACGTCACCCAGCTTGCCCGTCAGCTGCAGCGCGCCGGTTCCCTTGAGTACGGCGCATTCCACGCTGAGCATCTCGCCGCCTACACTGGTATAGGCCAGGCCGTTGACCACGCCCACGCGATTTTCCTTTTCCAGCGGTTCACGCGTATAGCGCGGCTGACCCAGATAGGCGGTCAGCTTATCCTGGGTGACGGTGATCTCTTCCGTCTTCTGCTCCAGCATCTCCACCGCAGCCTTGCGCGCCACGCGCGCCAAGGTGCGCTCCAGCTCACGCACGCCCGCCTCGCGGGTGTAGCCCTCGATCACGGTGCGCAGCACCCGGTCGTTCATACGCACACTCCGAGGCTTGAGCCCATGCGCTTCAATCTGTTTGGGCAAAAGGTGCTTGCGGGCGATCTTGAGCTTTTCCTCCTCGGTATAGCTGGGCACCTCGATGATCTCCAGGCGGTCCAGCAGCGCGGGCGGAATATTTTCCATATTATTCGCCGTGGTGATGAACATCACGCGGCTTAGGTCGAAAGGAATCTCCATATAGTGATCGCGGAAGGCGCTGTTCTGCTCGGCGTCCAGCACCTCCAGCATGGCCGCCGCAGGGTCGCCGCGGAAATCGCTGCTCATCTTGTCGATTTCATCAAACAGAAACACGGGGTTCATCGTACCCGCCTGCTTGATGCCCGCGATAATGCGCCCCGGGATCGCGCCTACATAGGTGCGCCGGTGGCCGCGAATCTCGGCTTCGTCGCGCACGCCACCCAGCGACATCTGCACGAACTGCCTTCCCACTGCCTTGGCAATCGCCCGCACGATGGACGTCTTGCCCACGCCCGGAGGGCCCGCGAAGCACAGGATGGGGCCCTTCATATCGTTTTTCATGCGCAGCACCGCCAGGTACTCGATGATGCGCTCCTTCACCTTTTCCAGCCCGTAGTGGTTTTCCTCCAGCACGCGGCGCGCGCGTTTGAGGTCCAGGTTGTCCGGCGTGGTCTTGCCCCAGGGCAGGTCGAGAATCCACTCCACATACGTACGGCTCACGCCGATTTCCGGCGTGCCGGGGGCCATGCGGCTGAGCCGCTCCAGCTCCTTTTCGGCCTTCTCGCGCGCCTCATCATTGAGCGGGGTCTTTTCCAGGCGCTCGCGCAGGTCCTCCACATCGGTTCCGTCCTTGTCGCCAAGCTCGGTCTGAATGGCCTTGATCTGCTCGCGCAGGTAATAGTCCTTTTGGTTTTTCTCGATCTGCTTCTTGATGCGGGCCTGCACCTGCTTCTCCACATCGGCCAGCTCGGTTTCTCGCACCAGAATGCCGCAGAGGGCTTCCAGCCGGTCCTTCACCTTCAGCTTTTCCAGAATGGCCTGACGGTCCTCCAGTCGGGTGAGCACGTTGGCGGCGATGATATCGGCCAGCTGGTCGGGCTTGTCCACGTCCATCACGGAGCGCAGCGTCTCCTGCGACACACGCATGCTGGCATTGCAATACTCTTCAAAAAAGGCGTGCGTGGTACGCACCAGCGCCTTCATCTCGGCGGTGTCGGGCGCTGCGTCCTCGCGTACCAGCCGCACGGTGGCCATCAGGCACGGCTCCTCCTCCAGGACGGTTCCCAGCACCCCGCGGCGGACGCCCTCCACCAGCACACGGATGCTGTCGCCGGGCAGGTTCAGCACCTGCTTGATCTGGGCAATCGTGCCCACGCGGCACAGATCGCTCAGTTCCGGCTCATCAATTTCAGCATCCATCTGTGCCACCAGAAAGATGCGCTGATCGCCCATCATGGCCTTCTCCAGCGCGGCCACGCTCTTGGGCCGGCCCACATCAAAGTGCAGCACCATATGGGGAAAAACCATCATCCCCCTGAGCGGCAGCACAGGCATGCGCAGCAGCAGGCTTTTGCGATTTGATTCCTGCATCGTTATCCTCCATGGCCCGCGAAAAAGGCGGGCATACTTGCGCACAAAACGGCGCGCAGAACGATTATAGCGGCATTCGCGGGCAAATGCAAGCCGTCGCAGCGGATTGTCACAATCCTACGGCGCTGCCAGCAACCCCCATACATGGAACGGCGGCGTTTCTCACAAGCTACCGGGGAACATGGGGAGGCGGAAGCGTCCCGCGAATGGAGGTTTCTAGCGTTGGTCAGCGCCGTATTGTTTGGCATTCAGCTATTGGTCACCATTGTGGTGGGCATTTACTTTTACACCCAGCTGCGCCAGCAGCGCAGAGCGCAGCCCTCAAACCGCCGTGAGAGCGGCCGCGAGTATGAGCGGCTGCAAAAGATGCGCGCCCTGAAACTCAGCGAACCGCTGGCCGAGCGCGTTCGCCCGACAAAGTTTTCCGACATCGTGGGCCAGGAGGACGGCATCAAATCGCTCAAGGCCATTTTGTGCGGAAAAAATCCGCAACATGTGCTCATTTATGGACCTCCGGGCGTGGGCAAGACCTGCGCCGCGCGCCTGGTGCTGGAAGCCGCCAAGAAAAGCAAGGGCACACCCTTTCTGGCCAACGCGCCCTTCATCGAAATGGATGCGACCTGCGTGCGCTTCGATGAACGCGCCATCGCGGACCCGCTCATCGGCAGCGTGCACGATCCCATCTATCAGGGAGCGGGGCCGCTGGGTGTACAGGGCATTCCCCAGCCCAAGCCCGGCGCGGTAAGCAAGGCGCACGGCGGGGTTTTGTTCCTGGATGAGATCGGTGAGCTGCATCCCATCCAGATGAACAAGCTGCTCAAGGTTCTGGAGGACCGCAAGGTGATGCTGGAATCGGCCTACTATAACGCCGATGATACCGGCGTTCCCCGTTACATCCACGACATCTTCAAAAACGGGCTCCCGGCGGATTTCCGACTGGTGGGTGCGACCACGCGCAGCCCGCAGGATATCTCCCCCGCGCTTCGCAGCCGCTGCATGGAGGTTTTCTTCCGGGCGCTGGAGCCGGAGGAGATCGCGGATATCGCGTTCCATTCCGCCGAGCGCGCGGGCTTCACCATGACGCGGGAGGACGCGCGCATGGTAGGGCGCTTCGCCTCCTGCGGGCGAGATGCGGTAAATATCGTACAGATGTGCGCGGGCCTCGCGCAGATGGAGGACCGCACCGACATCCGCACGGAGGATGTGGAGTGGGTGGTCTACTCCGGCCGCTATGCCGCCCGGCCCGACCAGCATGCCGACACGCGCAACCGCGTCGGTGTGGTGCATGGGCTGGCCATCGTGGGCAGCTATCAGGGCGCGACCATGGAGATCGAGGCCGTGGCCCAGCCCGGCTGCGGCCGCCTGACCATCACCGGTATCGTGGAGGAAGAAGAGCTGGGTTCGGAGGGACGCCGCATCAAGCGCAAATCCACCGCGCGCAGCTCGTTGGAAAACGTGATGACCCTGCTCAGCGGCATGGGCTACCACACCCAGGATTACGACCTGCATATCAACTTCCCCGGCGGCACGCCGGTGGACGGGCCCTCGGCGGGCGTGGCCATGGCCGTGGTGGCTGCCAGCGCGCTCACCGGCCGCCCGGTAGACGGCCATGTGGCCGTGACGGGCGAGGTTTCCGTGCGCGGGCTGGTCAAGCCCGTGGGCGGTGTCCCCGGCAAGGTAGAGGCAGCGGAGCGCGCGGGGCTGAGCACAGTGCTCATCCCGCAGGATAACCGCATGGAGCGCTTCGAGCACACGACCATTGAAGTCTGCCCCATTGCCACACTGGAAGAGGCACTCACCCGCATGCTGCTGCCTGCCAGCGCGCAGGCCCCGGCAGACAGCGCCGCCGTGCCTGCCCAGGCCCCGGTGCCCGTGCTGGCAACCGAGGAGCAGACAGCGGCCGGCAACGGCTGACGGCCACCAAAATGAACGGGGACGGCCCTTGCACAGAGGACCGTCCCCATTCATATGCGTCTATTGAGGTTGCGCACTGCGCAGGGCGAGCGCCACGTCCCAGATGCGGTGCGCCACCTCGCGCTTGCTCATCAGAGGCAGCGTCTCCACGCCCCCATGCGAAATCAGCGTTACAATGTTGGTATCCGTACCAAAACCCGCTCCCTCAGCGGTCACATCGTTGGCCACGATCAGATCCAGGCGCTTGGAGAGCAGCTTTCCGCGCGCGTTTTCCAGCACATTCTCCGTCTCGGCGGCAAAGCCTACCAGCACCTGTCCGGGCTGCTTCCGCTCCCCCACGGCCCTGGCAATATCCGGGTTTTCCACCAGCGTGAGCGTGAACGGCTCGCCCGCACGCTTCTTGAGCTTCTGAGCGGCGGGATGCTCCACGCGATAATCCGCCGGAGCCGCCGCCTGCACGATGATATCCTGCTCCCCGCAGCGGGCCAGCATGGCGTCATACAGGCTTTGCGTAGAGGTGACAGGTACCAGCTCCACGCCCTGTGGCGGAGCGATATGCACCGGTCCGGTGAGCAGTATAACCCGCGCGCCGCGGTCACGCGCGGCCCGGGCCAAAGCGTAGCCCATCTTGCCGGAGGAGTCATTGGTGAGATAGCGCACCGGGTCGATGCGCTCCACAGTCGGCCCGGCGGTAACCAGCACGCGCAGGCTCTCCATGTCGCGGGCGCGGCACAGCAGATCGCACACCGCCTGCACAATGGACTCAGGCTCGCTCATCCGGCCCGCGCCACTGTCTCCGCAAGCCAGATGCCCGCTGTCCGGCCCCACGGTGCTCACACCGCGCGCAAGCAAGGTGCGCAGGTTTTGCTGCGTGGCCTCAGCGGTCCACATGCCCGTATTCATGGCGGGGGCCAGCAAAATGGGAGCCTTCGTGGCCAGCAGCGTGGTGGTGAGCATGTCATCCGCAATGCCGCAGGCCAGCTTGGCCATCAGGTTGGCCGTAGCCGGAGCCACAAGCATCACATCGGCCTTCTGCGCCAGGGATATATGCCTGACGTCCCAGGATTCGGTTCGTGCAAAGGTATCCACACACACCGGGCGGGCGCTGAGGGTTTCAAAGGTAAGCGGCGCGACCAGCTTTGTGGCGTTCTGTGTCATGATGACGTCCACCTCTGCGCCCAGCTTCTTCAGCCGGGACACGACCTCGCATGCCTTATAGGCCGCGATGCCGCCCGTCACGCCCATGACCACATGTCTGCCGCCCAGCATATCAGTCCTCCAGATCGGGGTCGCGCTGATAGGTGAGCAGGCCGCGATTGATTTCCTCCACAGCAATCTTGAGCGGCTTCATGTCCTTGGGGTCGATGAGGGGCTGAGCGCCGTCCACCAGCTGGCGGGCGCGCTTGCTGGCCTCCACCACCAGCGTGTAACGACAGTCCACCTTTTCGCACAGTTCAACGATGGTCGGTTCCACAATGGCCATAACGGATTTCCTCCTTACAAAGATGCGGCGCGGCGCGCCATGGGTCAGTTTTCGGAAATATGGGGATGGAAGCGCGTGGTTCGGTGCTTTTCAGCATTGGCGATGCTTTGCAGCTGAGCGAAGGCCAGCTCCAGATTATCGTTGACCACGGCATACTGATAGCGGTCGATCTTCTGTACCTCACCCCGCGCGTTTTTGAGGCGCCGCTCGATTTCGACGGGATCGTCGGTATTGCGCGTATGCAGACGAACGCGCAGGTCCTCAAAGCTGGGCGGCAGAATAAATACGCTCACATAGTCGTCGGCATTCTGCATCACGGTGACGGCCCCCTGAGGGTCGATGTCCAGGAGCACGTTGAACCCCTCGGCCATCAGCCGCTCCACCGGAGCGCGCAGCGTGCCGTAGCGATGGCCGTGCACCGTGGCATGCTCCAGAAACGCGTTTTCGCTTACCAGGCGGTCAAACGCCTCCTCCGTCACAAAATGGTAATGCACGCCCTCGATTTCGTTATCGCGGGGCTTGCGCGTAGTCACGCTGCAGGAAAAGCGGAAGCTGGGATCGGAATCCATCAGCTTTTTCACCAGTGTGCCCTTTCCCGTGCCGGAGGGGCCCGAAATAATCAGCAGCATTCCCGTGCGTTCAAACTTCACCGCCATGGATTAGACCTCCTTTTCCTCGTCGCGGATGGCCGCGTCGCGCTGTCCCACACGGCCCGCAATGGTTTCGGGCTGAATGGCGGATAGCACCACATGGTCGCTGTCGGTCTGGATAACGGCACGCGTGCGCCGCCCCTGCGTGGCGTCAATCACGCGTTTGCGGTCACGCGCCTCCTGAATCATACGCTTGACGGGCGCGCTGTCCGGGCTGACAATGGCGATGATGCGGTCGGCGGCAATCATGTTGCCAAAGCCGATGTTGATAAGCCTGAGCACCCAAAGCCCCCTTCTCTTCGGTTACACAGCGTTTTGTACCTGCTCGCGCAGCTTTTCCACCACGCACTTGGCCGAGACCACGCACTGCGCAATCTGCCCGTCGGACGCCTTGGAGCCGATGGTGTTGATTTCGCGGTTCATTTCCTGAATCAGGAAATCCAGCTTGCGGCCCACCTCCATGCCGTTTTCCACGCTGTCGCGGAACTGAGCGATGTGGCTTTCCAGGCGGCTGAGCTCCTCGTCGATCGCGCAATGATCGGCCATAAAGGCCACCTCCTGCGCCACGCGCTGCGCGTCGGCGTTCACCTGCCATTCTTCCAGTCTGGCCGTGAGACGCTGACGGTATTCGATCGGCACCTCCGGGGCGCGCTCCGCCACAGCCTTTCGCAGGATGGAAAGCTCCTCCAGATTGGAGAGCAGGTCCGTCTGAAGATGATCGCCTTCCTTGAGGCGCATATCCATCAACTTGTCCAGCGCGGCGTCAAAAGCCTCGGCCGCAAGCTCTCCCACGGCGCCGGCGTCCTCCTCCGCCTGCGTGATGGTGAGCGCGCCGCTGAGGGTGAGCGCTTCCGCCGCCGTCATGCGGCGATAGGGGTCCAGCGCATCCTTCGCGCCCTTGAGCGCCTGTGCGAACGCCTCCAGCAGCGTCCCATCCACGGACACCTCCCGCGCATCGGCACGCATGTTGGCGTAGGTCACAAACACGTCCACATGGCCTCGTTTCAACGCGCTGGCATTGATTCGGGCACGAAGCATGTCCTCCAGAAACATCAGATTTTTGGGCATCCGGAAGGAAAGGTCCAGAAAACGGTGGTTGACGGTTTTGAGCTCGATGGTGATCTCACGCCCGTCGCGGCAGGCGCGCGCGCGACCATAGCCCGTCATGCTCTGCATGGAACCGCTCGCCTCCTTGCTTCATTCGTAACCTTGATTATAACATTCCCATAAAAAAAATACAAGTATGCATAAAAGGAAAAAGGGCGGCCCTGCCGGACCGTCCCATTTCCTATTTCTTTTCTCCCTTTTTAAGCCGCAGGACCAGCGCTATGGCCACAACGACGCATGCCAGCGCCAGCCCGCCCCATAACCACAGCGGCGTATCGTCGCCCGTGAGCGGGGGCCGGGGTGCGGGCTGCGGGCCGGGCATGGGGGTGGGTGTGGATGTGGGAGTGGGCTTTGCACCCTGACGGCGGTTGATCACCTGCGCCAGGCGCACCTCGTTGGGATGCTCCGTGTCGGTCATTGCGCTTATAACACCCTTATCCAAGTCCATCTCCAGTGCAACCGATTCTTCCTGCATGGGCTCGTAGCCCTTCGGCGCAGAAATCTGCTTGAACCAGTAGGCCCCGTCCGCCTGCAGCATTCCGGGAAAGCGCAGTATGCCATCGGCTCCGGTCGTCACCGTGCCCAGACTCATTTCATCGTTTCCGCCCCATGTCACGGTTTGCAGGTCGAACACCGCGCCCTCCACAGGGTCCCCATACTGGTCCACAACTGGAATGGAAAACGGGAAACTGCTGATTTTGACCCCTTCGATCTTCGCCTTATCACTGCCGTTGAGCATCAGGACCGGCCTGCCGCTCTGGAAACGGATGGACCAGTTTCCCTGCGGCAACACGCACGCGCCGCAGGGCTGAAGGGCCAGTTCTCCCGTATACGCAAGATACGCCTCGTCACCGTAGAGGTAAAGGAAGCCCTGTGTCTTTCCTTCATAAACATCCACAAACGTATACAGATAAGCCGTTCCAAGTCTAGGCGCCTCCACGGTGCCCAGCCAGAGGTTGTCGCAGAGCTTGCCATTGGCGTCGCTCGCGCCCCCGATGGCCTCAAAGACGATCTGCCTGTATTCCTCGCGTGAAAAGCTCACCGCGAAGGCCGTTTGACATACGAACGCAAAACACAGCGCCAAAAGAACGCAAAGCAGCTTCTTTTTCATGACGGCTCCCCCTTTTTGCCTTGCCTGACATGATTCTATCAAAATCAGGGAGTCCCGTCACGCCTCTTTTGTTTATCCCAGCAGCGACCACGCCGCGAACAGCCCGCTCATCAGCGAGGCCACCAGCGATACCACCGTGATCTGGGTATTGATGGAGGGACCGGCGGTATCCTTAAAGGGATCGCCCACGGTGTCGCCCACCACGGCCGCCTTGTGCGCCTTGGACCCCTTGCCGCCCTCGTTGCCCGCTTCCACATACTTCTTTGCATTGTCCCACAGGCCGCCCGCGTTGGACATGAACAGCGCCAGAAGCAGACCGCTTACAATGTTGCCCAGCAGGAAGCCGCCAATGGCCAGCGGTCCACCCACGAAGCCCACCACCACCGTGGCCGCGATGGCCGCAAGCCCGGCGGGAATCAATTCCATCAACGCGCCGGAGGTGGCGATGTCGATGCAGCGGTCATATTCCGGTTTCGCGCCCGTACGGCCCTCGCGCAGGCCGGGAATGCTGCTGAATTGCCGGTGGATTTCCGCCACCATGCGCTGGGCATTTTTGTCCACGCCCAGCATCAGCATGGCCGAGAATACCGCGGGGATGGCAGCGCCGATGAGCACGCCGAAAAATACCGAGGGGTCCATAATATCAAAACCGGTGATGACCGCTTTTCCCGCCGCCATCAGGGCCTCGTTGACCTCGCTGAGATACGCGCCCAGCAGGGAAATGACCGTCAGTCCCGCCGCACCGATGGCAAATCCCTTGGTCACAGCTTTGACGGTGTTGCCGGCGCTGTCCAGTTCATCCGCCACGCGAATGGTCTGTTCGCCCAGACCGCCCATCTCCGCCAGTCCACGCGCGTTGTCCACAATGGGGCCATAGGCGTCATTCGAGATGATCATGCCCACGATGGACAGCATGCCGACCGCCGCCATGGCGATGCCGAACATCGCGTAATCGCTTCCCATCGGCGCGCAGAGACGGTAAGCCGTGAGCGCCGAAATGGCGATGCCCGCCATGGCCGGCAACGCCGACACAAATCCGTAGGAGACGCCGGAGAGAACCGTAAAGGCAGACCCGGAACGCGAAGCGCGGGCTACCTTCTGCACAATCGGTTTGGAATCGTCGGTAAAATAGTCGGTGGTGATGCCAATGATCACACCCACCAGGAGGCCCACGGTGGACGCGCCCCAGATTCGCCAGCTAAAGCCGCGGAAGATCAGCGTGGCCAGCGCCGTAAGGACGATGAACAATCCTGTGGTCACGTAGGTGGAGGCGTTCAGCGCACGGGTGGGGCTGCCGCCCTTGTCAATGCGTGCGGTAGCGATACCAATAATAGAAGCGATCAGGCCCAGCGCGGCATAGCAGAATACCATGGCCGTGTTCGCCTGCCCGCCCAGGGATTGGGCAATCACCAGCGCGGAGGTCATGGCTGCCACGTTGGAGTCGAACAGGTCAGCGCCCATTCCGGCAACGTCGCCCACGTTGTCGCCCACATTATCGGCGATCACGGCAGGGTTGCGCGGGTCATCCTCCGGAATGCCCAGTTCCACCTTGCCGGTCAGATCCGCGCTCACGTCGGCGGTCTTGGTGAAAATGCCGCCGCCCGCCTTGGCAAACAGCGCCAGCGAGCTTGCACCGAAGCTGAAGCCCAAAAGAATGCTGCTGTCGCCCGCAAGCCAGAGCACGCCGCACACGCCCAGCAGGCTGAAGCCCACCACGGCCAGCCCCATCACCGCTCCGCCGCGGAAACCGATCAGAAACGCCGGACGTACACCCTGCCGCGCGCCCTCGGCCGCGCGGGCGTTGGCGTTGGTGGCCACCAGAATGCCGATTTTGCCCGCGATGGCGCTCAGCGCCGTGCCCGCCACATAAGCCGCCGCCATGGACAGGTTGCGGCCCGGATGTCCCGTCCAGACGGGCGAGGGCAGCAGCAGGAAGATGATGACCGCCGCTATCCCCGCAAAGATGGACAACACGCGGTATTCCTTGCGCATAAAGGTGTTCGCGCCCTCCTTGATGAGCGCTGCCACCTCGTTGATGCGCGCGTTGGTGCTCTTTTGGCGCCGCACCCACAAAAACAGATATGCCGCAAAAGCAAATGCAATGAGGACAGAGAACAGGGAAATGACGTACATCAGGGAAAGATTGGCTTCCATGGCCCGTTTCAACTCCTTTATGTATGATGATGTTCCCGGCATACCGGGATACAAAAGGCCGATTGGAATGATTGTAATCCTGCCGAATACACAATGGCAATACCCGGCGCGCTAAGAAACCGCTTATCCGCCGTGCCCGTTTGCTAAAATACCGCTAAGCCGTAAAGCGCGGCTGTGCAAACCGTGTCGTTTCTGCTATACTTATGCTGAATATATGTCGGCGAAGCAAAGGAGGCGATGGCATGCACCGGCGAGTGTGGTTGAACCTGGGCATAACGGTGGTTCTGCTCCTTGCGGCCACGTTCAGCAGCCTGGTGCTGGGCGGGCTGATTGGCGGCACAGCCAATGCGCAGATGCTGTTTCTGCTGGCGGTTTTGCTGATTGCCCGCTTTACCGATGGCTACCTGTGGGGCGTCGGGGCCTCCATCGTGTCGGTGCCGCTGGTGAATTATATGTTCACCTATCCTTACTTTTCCTTCAATCTGACCATTTCGGGCTATCTGCTGACGTTTTTGACCATGCTGGCGGTTTCCCTCATTGTAAGCGTGCTCACCGCCCGCATCAAGCAACAGGAACAGATCCGTCTGGATGCGGAGCGGGAGAAGTTACGCGCCAACCTGCTGCGCGCCGTATCGCATGATCTGCGCACGCCTCTGACCTCTATCGTGGGCGCGACAGGCGCTATCCTCGATAACGCTCTGCCGCCGGAAAAGCAGCGCGAGCTGCTGGCCGATGTCAACGCCGATGCCCAGTGGCTTCTGCGCATGATTGAAAATCAGCTGACCATCACCCGCATTCAGGGCGAAACAGCCCCGTTGCACATGGAAACCGAAGTCGTGGAGGACGTGTTGGCCGAAGCGGCCATCAAGTTTCAGAAGCACTTTCCTGATATCAAAGTGGACATGGATTTGTGCGACGACATTCTGCTTGCGGACATGGATGCTGTGCTCATTGAGCAGGTAGTGCTCAATATGCTGGAAAATGCCGTTTATCATGGCAAGCACACCACGCGTATCCGTCTGAGCGCGGAGCGCAGCGGACGTTTCGTGCTGGTCACCGTATCCGACGACGGCGCGGGCATTCCCCGCGACCGGCTCCCCCGTCTGTTCCAGGCCATGCCGGAAAGCGGGCGGAGTGCGGATGCCCAAAAGCACATGGGCATCGGGCTTTCGGTTTGTCTTAGTATCGTCAGGGCCCATGGCGGCGAAATGTCCGCCACGAACAACGAACAGGGCGGCGCAAGCATTTCCTTCACGCTGCCGGAAAAGGAGAATGAATATGCCGGTCAAACTGCTGGTTGTGGAGGATGAAAAAAGCATCCTCAAGCTGCTGCGCACCATTCTCACCGCCAACAAGTACGAGGTGGTGGAGGCCTCCACCGGCGCAGAGGCCCTGTCCCTGATCACATCCCATTGCCCGGATCTGATCCTTTTGGACCTGGGCCTGCCGGATATGGATGGAAACACCCTGCTCAGCTCCGTGCGCAAGTGGACTTCCACGCCCGTGATTGTGCTTTCGGCCCGAACCCACGAATCGGACAAGGTGGAGGCTATCGATCTGGGGGCGGATGACTACATCACCAAGCCCTTCGGCGCCTCCGAGCTGCTGGCGCGTATCCGCATGGCCCTGAGGCATACGCAGACCATGAGCCAGAACGCTCAGATTGCCCGCACGGGCCAGTTTCACTCCGGCGGCCTGACCATCGACTATAACAAGTACCGCGTCTATGTGGACGGGGTGGATGCGCAGCTCACCCAGGGTGAATACCGCATCGTGGCGCTGCTGGGCAAATATGCCGGACGTGTGCTGACCTATGACTTTCTCATGAAGGAGCTCTGGGGGCCCTGCTCCAAGGGCGACAACAAAATCCTGCGCGTCAACATGGCCAACATCCGCCGGAAAATTGAAAAAACCCCCGCCCAACCCAAGTATATCTTTACCGAGGTCGGCGTAGGATACCGCATGGCCGAGGGAGATGAGCCCTGACACATACGTCACGCCTGCCTGCTGCCCCTTTTGCCCGGCAGACAGGTGCGGGCTGTGACGGCTGGTGTTGCCCATGCTCCGGCAATGATGACCGGAACGATGGTCGCGCTCATTTCGCCGGTCATACAGCGGCACAGGGCCGTTGAGCCTATCGCAGCTCACCTCGCCAAAAACACGCACGCAGCAGCGGACGACCGCCTCCGTCCAGCCTTCTGTTAGAAAGTAAACCTGTTTCCCGCCTCTTTTTGCGCGACATTAAAAGCCCCGGCACACGGCCTATCGTGCACCGGGGCTTTATTAACCCGCGCCTTCAGCGGCCATCAGCCCTCCGCGGCGCTCACCTCGTCCGCCAGAGGAATGGAATCGGCCGCGCCCATGCGCCCTACCGCGATGGATGAGGCGCGTGCAGCGCGCTCCATGATGCGCTCCATGGGCATGCCCTGCGCCAGGCCGGACACAAAATAGCCGGTGAAAGTATCGCCAGCTGCGGTGGTATCCACCGCCTTGACGCGGAAAGCGGGCTGATAGAGGGTCCGCCCATCATGCAGGCAGTACGCGCCATCGGCCCCTAGGGTCAGCACCACGGACGCCTTGGGATACTTTTCCTTCATCCCCGCCAAAATGGCCTGCGGGTCCGTCTGGCCAGTGAGAGCAGCCCCTTCGATTTCATTGAGCAAAAACCAGCTCACACTCTCCAGCGGGTAATCCGCCAACGCTGCGTTTACAGGCGAGGGATTGAAAATGACACACAGGCCCTTATCAGCGGCCTTGCGCATCATCAGGGGGGAATTGTACAGCTCATTTTGCATGATGACGGCATCGCCGGGGCCGAAGCCCTCCAGCATATGGTCAATATCCGCTTCGGTGGGGCGCATGTTTTCCCCTCCAAAGACGATAATGCTGTTCTGTCCTCCGGCATCCACCTGAATCACCGTATGGGAGCTGGGACCAGTGGCCGTGCGCACGCAGGCGGTATCCACTTTGGCGGCATGCAGAGCGTCCAGCAGCATGCCGCCGTCCTCCCCCACGATGCCCGCATGGCACACCTGCCCGCCCGCCTTGGCAATGGCAATGGACTGGTTCAGCCCCTTCCCGCCGCAGAACACGCCGCGGCCCGTAGCCAATATGGTTTCACCCGGCCGGGCCATATGCTCGACGGAATAGACGTTGTCAATGTTCATGGAACCATAGTTGAGAATCTTCATCTGACACGTCACCTCAGTTTTGTTTGCTGATCGGTCTGCCTGCATCATACCATTTTGAACAAGGGGTGTCAATGCCTACCATTCGCAGCCGGAAAAGGCGTCCGGGACGTGCCTCACGCCCTCCGCCGTCACGGTGACCACGTCGAAGCGTACGCAGCGGCCCGCATGTTCCGGGTGCGCGCCCAGGTAGCAGCGGGCGGCCTCCACCATGCGGCGGCGCTTCAGCGGGGTCACGGCGGCCTGGCCGGCCTCCGTGCCGCCGCGCGTGCGCAGCTTCACCTCCACAAAGGCCACCACATCGCCGTCAAGCATGATCAGGTCAATTTCGCCAAAAGGGGAACGGAACCGCCGCTCCAGCAGTTCCATTCCCCCATCGGTCAGACGGTCGCACACGGCCGCCTCCCCCAACACGCCTTTGGCATAGGCGGGCAGGTTATCATGCATTCGGGAAGCCTTCATACAGCGGGAAGCGCTTCATCATTTCCATCACGTCGGACTTTACGCCGGGGCAGGCGTTCTCGCCGCCCTCCAAGACCCGGCGGATGAAGCCCGCTATCTGCTCCATATCGCTTTCCACCATGCCGCGTGTGGTCACGGCAGGGGTTCCCACGCGCACGCCGCTGGCAATCATGGGGCTGAGCGTTTCGCCGGGAATGGTGTTCTTATTGACGGTGATGTTGCACTGGCCCAGCAGCGTTTCCATCTCCTTGCCGGTGCGGCCGGTGCCGGTGAGGTCCATCAGGATGAGGTGGTTGTCCGTGCCGTCGGATACCATGCGGATGCCATTCTGACGGAAGGCGTTTTCCAGCGCCTTGGCGTTGGCGATGATCTGGCGCTGATAGGCCTTAAATTCGGGCCGAAGTGCCTCCAGGAAGCAAACGGCCTTGGCCGCGATCACATGCATGAGCGGCCCTCCCTGGGTGCCGGGGAAAATGGCTTTGTCGATGGCCTTGGCGTATTGCTCACGGCACAGGATCAATCCGCCACGCGGGCCGCGCAGGGTCTTGTGGGTGGTGGTGGTAACAAAATCGGCATAAGGCACGGGGCTCTCGTGCATGCCGGCTGCCACCAGACCCGCAATGTGCGCCATATCTACCATCAGCAGCGCATCCGCCTCGTCGGCGATCTCACGCAGGCGGGCAAAGTCAATGGCGCGGGGATAGGCCGAGGCGCCCGCCACGATCATGCGGGGCTTGTTTTCCAGCGCCAGGGCGAGCACTGCGTCATAGTCGATGCGGCCGGTCGTCTCGTCCACGCCGTAGGGAATAAAATGAAAATACTTTCCGCTGATATTGACGGGGCTGCCGTGGGTCAGATGTCCGCCATGGGACAGGTTCATGCCCAGCACGGTATCGCCGGGGTTGAGCATGGCAAAATAGACGGCGGTGTTTGCCTGCGCACCGCTATGGGGCTGCACGTTGGCATGCTCGGCCCCAAAAAGCAGCTTGGCGCGGTCGCGTGCCAGGTTTTCTGCCACGTCCACGTACTGGCAGCCGCCATAATACCGCTTGGCCGGATACCCCTCCGCGTATTTGTTGGTCAGGGGAGATCCCATGGCCTCCATCACGGCGGGCGAAACGAAGTTTTCCGAGGCAATCAGCTCAATGTGCTCGCGCTGACGCTGTACCTCGTCCGCAATCGCCTTGAAAAGTTCGGGGTCGGTTTCCATCACATGCCTGTAGTCCATCTCTGCTCCCCCTTAATCAAACATGAAAGTAAAAAACCGGGCGCACTCAGGCAGAGCGACCCCGCAGCACATCCCAAACTGCGCTTACTGCTGCTTCCTTCCGGACCTGACAGGGTTCACGCGTTGAAATCGCACAGGACTCAACCGTCATCATGCACTCGGCTTTCCTATTTTACATGACGTTCTTCAAAAACGCAAGTATTTTGTTCGTCTTTTTTGCGCTTGCTCAGGCATCGCCGGGTTCCAGCTTGGCCCAGCGATTCTGCCGGTAGAATACAATGGCCGCTATTGTGGCCACCACCCAGCTGACCGGCCAGCTCCACCATACGCCCTGCAGGCCCAGAGGCGCCGAAAGCACAAACGACAGCACCACACGCAGGGCCAGGTCGATGAAGGTATCGGTCATGAACTCGCCCATGCGGCCAGCGCCACGCAGCACGCCATCGGTGGCCACCTTCAGCGCTACCGCATAGTAGAAGGGCGCCACCACGCGCAAAAACTGCTTGCCTACAGAAAGCGCCTGGGTATTTTCTCCGTTGAGGAACAGACGGATCACCTGGTCGCCCAGAAGCACATACACCGCCGCAAAGGCCGTAGCAATCAACGCCATCATTTTCAGGCAGCCACGGTAGCCCTCACGCACGCGGTCGCAGCGCCGGGCGCCCAGGTTCTGGGCGGTGAAGTTGCTCATGCCGTTGCCCATGGTGGTGAAGCTGGTTACGGCAAAGTTGTTGAACTTTATTGCCGCGGCGTAGCCGGCAATGGCGCTGGTGCCAAAGCCGTTGATGATGCTTTGGATCATGATGTTGCCTACCGATACGAAGCATTGCTGCAGGGTGCTGGGCAGGGCAATTTTGACCAGGTTGACCAGAATGCGGCGTGAAAACAGCCGTGGCCGTTCCTCGGCTTCCATGCGGGAAAGGGTGCGGAACAGCGCCAGCACCGCCAGCACGCAGCTGACGCCCTGGCACAGGAAGGTAGCCCACGCCACGCCTGCCACGCCCATGTTGAAGGCTGTGACGAACAGCACATCCAGCGCGATATTGGCAATGGAGGAAGCAGCCAGAAACAGGAAGGGCGTGCGCGAATCGCCCAGGGAAGCAAAGATGCCCGTAGCAATGTTGTAAAAGAACAGGAACACCAGCCCGCCCGTGTAGATGTTGAGGTAGAGCATGGTATCGTCATAGATTTCCATCGGGGTCTGAATGCTGTGAATCAACGCTGGGCTAAAGAGGAAGCCCACTATCATCAGCACCGCACATACGGCCAGACACAGCAGGAAGGCAGTGTTGACCGCCGTTTTCATCTGTCCGATGCGTCGGGCGCCGAACAGCCGGGCCGTGACCACCGATGCGCCGATATTCAGCCCCACGGCAAAGGACAGATAAATCAACGTGACCTCATAGCTGTTGCCTACGGCTGCCAGGGCCTGCTCACCCACGAATTTTCCTGCCACAAAGCTGTCAGCAATGTTGTAGAGCTGTTGAAAAACGATGCTGCCAAACAGCGGGAGCGAGTAGCTCCACAACACCCGATCCGGCTTGCCCTCCGTCAGATCCATAGCCAAAGGAACGCGCCTCCTGCGCAAAAAGATTCGGTGCTATTGTGACACAAAACCCGAAAAATGTCCAGCTTCCTAATCCGGTGGAAAGCTGGACAAAAAAGCCTTTTTTATTCCTGCTGGGTCCTCTGGGCCTCCCGGCGGGCCAGATCGTAGAAGGTCTGTTCCCAGCGGCTCATGTGGTACCCGCGGGGATAAATCAGCGCGTCCTGGTACTCAGGCATGTCCTCTACAGGCAGCTGCTTGAGGCCGTAACGGTCCAGAAGGTCCCCGGGCATCGGCGGCGACCACATGTATGCCGTCTGCGATCGGGAGAGCAGCTCCAGCCGGGTCGCCTGATCCCACATACGCGCACGCCTGCGTGGCTGCTGCGTCATTTGCATCTCCGGCTGCACGGGCGGCAGTTCCGATGCGAGCGCGAGCTCCGCATAGGTCGCCAGCCGTGCTCTTTCCAGCCGTTTTTCCCCCGCCAGCGGATGGCGGCGGGACACCACGGCCACATGCCGGAAGTTCCAGTACAGCAAATAGTGCAGCCCCTGCTCCCCCAGAGCGGCCAGCACCCGGTTCTGCCGGTCCACTGCATAGCGGATCACCCCGATCTCCGCCTCCCGGTCCAGCACGGCCCGCACCACTTCCTCGACCCGGCCCTCGCGCATGTTGATTTCCAGACCCTCGGCGGGGTTGGTTTCATCCAGAAACGCGCAAAGCGCCCTTGTAAGGTAGCCCGCCCCGCACACCGCCACGCTCAGGTTGGCTGACCGCCGGTCCTGTCCCTGATAGATCGCGTCCATCAGGTCCAGCTTTTCCAGCACGGCCCGGGCATGCTCCAGAAATTCCTCGCCCCGGCGGGTGGGCGCCATTCCCGTGCCCGTGCGCGTAAAGATGCGAAAGCCGCAGGTCTGCTCCAGGTCCTTGAGCGCCTTGCTCAGATTGGGCTGACTCATGTACAGTTCCTCGGCGGCACGCGTCTGCGAGCCCAGACGCGCAACGGTGACGGCGCAGCGAAGCTGATGGATATTCATTTCTGCTCCCGTGCCTCCCGCAGCTGCATCCAGGCCTTCAGGGCGGGATGATCGATCTCATGCAGGGGGGAGGGCAGCGCCTCCGGTGCGAAAAAGGCCAGCGCTTCCACCTCGCCCGGCTGGCACACGAGTTCGCCTTGCCACTCCCGGCATACAAATACGATATCTACATTGCTCACCTGGTCGCCGTTGGGATAGGTATAGGCCATCTCCGGCCCTGAAAACACGCCCAGCAGCTCCATTTTCCCGGCGTGAAGGCCCGTTTCCTCAAAAAGCTCGCGGCGGGCGGCGTCCTCCACGCGCTCGTAAAGCTCCACCGCACCGCCGGGATATCCCCATGCGCCATTGTCCGACCGCTGCTGGAGCAGGATCTCCCCCCGCTCGTTTTCCACAATGACCGAAGCGCCGCATTGCATCAAGGGGATATGCCCCACGCGCTTTCGCATATCCATGATGTAATCGCCCATGTTCTTGTCCTCCTTGCAGTTGTTTCAAGCCTTGCCATAACAACATGTAACATTGCCCGCACACCCGCGAACATGATATACTTGCGCCGGATTATTGCCATGCGGAAAGGAGTCATCCCCGATGAAACGATTCTCCCTGCGCCCAAGACGGCGGTTTGCGCTGCGCAGTCTGGCGCTGGCGTCGCTGATGTGGCTGGGAACGGGCATACAGGCTTCCCCCGGCCCCTTCCAGCCCACCGAGGCCGAGGCTGCCTCCAGCGGCAGGCGCACCGCCGCGTATGTATATGACCGCGCGGGCCTCCAGCTGCGCGACAGCGACGCGCCCCATCTCGACCAGCTGAACTATTCCTTCGCGCTCATACAAAACGGCGAGGTCTCCGGAAGCCACTGGCATAGCATCGACGTGTTCCGCCGTTATGTGGAAAGGCATCCGCACATTTTGCCGGTGCTGGCCATCGGCGGATGGGGCGCGGACGGGTTTTCACAGGCCGCTTCCACCGCAGACGGCCGCGCCCGCTTTGTGGACAGCACGCTGGTGCTGATGGAGCGCTATGGCTTTCTGGGTGTGGACATTGACTGGGAGTATCCCGGCTCCTCGGCAGCGGGCATCGCCTCCAGCGCCAATGACCGAAAGAACTTTACTTTGCTGCTCCAGGCGCTGCGCGAAGGGCTGGACAGCCTGACCGCGCAGGACGGAAAACCCCGCATGCTGGCCGTAGCCCTGGGCGGCGATCCCTGGCACATCCGCAACCTGGACGTGAAGGCCATCGGCGCATTGTGCGACCAGGTGAACCTGATGACCTACGATTTGCAGGCCGAGGGCGTCGCCAGCCACCACACCCCGCTCTACGGCGCCAGCGAGAGCTATCCCCAGAGCGTGGACCTTGCGGTGCGCAGCTATGTGGAGGCGGGTATTCCCCGCAGCAAGATCATGATCGGAGCCGCTTTCTACGGCCGCAGCTTCACCCTCAAGCAAAGCGCCGGCCAGCCCGTCTGGTCTCCGGCCACCGGCACGGGCAAGTCGCTCAGCTACGACCGCCTCAAAGCCGTCCTGGCCAATGCCCAGACCGGGTTTGACGAACAGGCAAAGGCGCCTTACGCGACGGACGGCACGACGTTTTGGACCTATGACGACCCGGTGTCCATCCATCACAAAGGCGCCTATGCGTTGGAAAACGGCCTGATGGGGATGATGTGTTGGGAATACGGCGGCGATTCCAGCGGAGAGCTTCTCGCCGCCATGCACGAAAGCCTGAACGGAGCCTTTACAGCGCGGCCTTGAGCGGCGCGAGGTCCACGCCCTGCTGGCCCTTGAGCGCCTCATACAGCTTACCCAGCACCGCTCGAACCCCGCCCGGCACGTCGCTCTCGGCGTTGAGGGGCATGACGGGGTCATGTACGCTCAGGCGCAGCAAAAACCACGCGCTGTTGAGCTCCCCGTCGATATCGAAGGAAATGCGCACGCCCTCGCGGTTGTCGGGGGCTACGTGCCAGCCCTCGTGGCTGCTGGCATAGTCCAGCACATATTCGATGATCTGGCGAGCAGCGGCGGCAAAGTCCTCACAGGTGACGGGAAGGCGGATTTCCGTGCTTTCCACGGGCTCGCGCAGGCCATCGAGCAAGGAGCTCAACGATTTGCCCTGCTGCTTCATCTGGATGGCTTTGATGAGGAGCACGGTAACCAGGTACATGCCATCGTCCAGAAAATGGTTGTCGCGCAGAGCCGCATGCCCGCTCGTCTCGATAGCGAGCGGGCAGTCGATGCCCGCCTTGTTGAGGCGTACGGCCTCGTCGATTACATTGCGGTAACCCCGTTTGTAGCGGTAGTGCTCGCCGCCCCATTCGCGGATAAAATCCGACAGGCCGGAGGAGGTAACCGAATCGGTCACGATGGTTGCGCCGGGCGTCTCGTCCAGCAGAATGGCGCTGATCAGGGCAATGAGACGGTTGCGGTTGATTTCCTTGCCCGTATGGTCCACGATCGCCGCGCGGTCGCAGTCCGCGTCGAAAATTACGCCCAGATCCGCCTCCACGCGCTTGACCGCGGCGGAGATGGAAGCCATGGCCTCCTTGTTTTCGGGATTGGGAATGTGATTGGGAAAATGGCCGTCCGGCTCCAGAAACTGGCTGCCCTCAATCCACGCGCCCAGGTCCTGCAGCATATCGGCATAGAAGCCCCCCGCGCCGTTGCCCGCGTCCACTACCACATGCAGCCCCAGCAGCGGCTTTTGCACCTCCGGGTCCACGCCGTTGATGATGAGCTGCTTGAGATGGTTCTCATAAGTGGGGAGGAAGGGCGTGCTGACGATTTCACCGGTGGCGCGGGGCGATTCCTTTTCCAGGCTCTGCGCCAGATCCAGCACCTCATCCAGCTCGTGGAAGCCCAGACCGCCCTCGGCCGTGAAAAATTTCAGACCGTTGAGCTGCCAGGGATGGTGGCTGGCGGTCACCATGATGGACCCATCCGGGCGGAAGCCGTCCGTCAGAATGGCCATGTACATGGCGGGCGTGGTGCACATTCCGTAATCCACCGCCTTTGCGCCCGCAGACGCGATGCCCTGCGCCGCAGCCTCCAGCAGCTGAGGACCCGATACGCGGCTGTCACGCCCCAGCGCGATACTGACGCGTTCCACGGGCTTGCCGGTCTTGCCGGCGACATAGCGGGCAAAGGCCACGCCCAGCGTCTTCGCCACATCAGGGGTGAGGGTCGCGCCCTCGCCTACAGCCACGCCGCGCACGTCGGACCCGCTTTTGAGCTTTCGGTAATCCATGGTGTCACTCTCCTTCGCTACCACTATGCATCCAGCTTTGCCATGCCCTCATCCGCGGCCTGCCGAAGCAGCAGATAGAGAGGCCTGAGGCGCAGAAAGTCCTCCGAAACCCGGTCGATGATCTCCGGCCGGTAGCTCTCCGCCAGCGGAACGCCAACCCGCTTGACATAAATCTCCTTGCAGGGATAGAGCATGGCCAAATCGGCAGGCATGCCTGCCGGGGGTTTCATGCTTTTGTAACGGTCGCCGTAGATGTGCAGCGTCTCATCCGGAATACCGCACTGGCGCAGCACCCTACGCACCTCGGCGGGCTTTTTCACCATGCGCTGACGCAGGGCGTCCATGGCCGGACGATTATAGCCCCAGAATCCCACGCCCCACTCTACCACCTCGGGCGAGAGCTCAAACCAGTACATCACGGAGTGCTCCCGCTCCTCGCCTGACCGGCGGAAGAGCAGCCACATATGGTCGCGGTAGGGCGATTTGTCCCGAGTGAAGCGGATGTCGCGGTTGATGCGCGCCAGGCATTTGTTGGGCCGGGTTTCCATGTCATCCGCGATGCGCATAACCGTGGGCGTCATGGCCTGAATAAACTGCGAAAAGGGCTTTCGCACATATGCCTCGTAGGCCTCACGGTGGGCATGAAACCAGGACGTTTCGTTGTGAAAGCGCAGGTCCAGAAAAAAGCGGACCGTTTCTTCAGGGAAGCCGGGAAACATCTGTGTACCTCATCCTTTCTCCCAGTATTATACCCGATTTCCACCCCGTTTTCAAGGCGTTTTGCCCCTTGCGCACAGCGGAAAGACAAGCAAAACAGGGCTGTCTCCCCTTTGTGGAAGGGACAGCCCTCAGCGTGTCGAAAGTTCGTCTGCGCCGGCCTTTTTCGCCACAAGCGTAAGAAATGTTTGCGCCGCGGGGCGCAAACTCCCCGCCCGCCCGGCAAAGCCGGGCGACACGATTTTATTTTGGAGGACCTGCGGGCCCTCCAAACCTCCCCAAATGGGTTTTTTGACAGTCTGAGGGCCGTCCCTCCATTGCGGCGGGACGGCCCTCAAGTCTGGCGTATCAGGAATCCACACGGTGCCCCCGGCTTCTGCGGCGGCGACCCGTCACAGGCTCCGCCTCGCCGGCAGGCCGGCGGAAAGCGCTGTCATCGTATCCCTGACCGGCCCCATCTTCGTGGTCGTCAGAAAAATGTCCATCTGCACCGGATTGCGCATCCTCGTAACCGTCGTCGTAGGCTGCACCC
>OGXI01000750.1_pt1 | contig 28789 bp, 26 predicted proteins | sample 1576221 | NCBI WGS metagenome assembly OGXI01 (sample SAMEA3541523, study PRJEB24748) | human gut metagenome | biome: human gut; feature: human-associated habitat; material: faeces | place: China | collected 2012
CCTCCTATCGCTCCGGCTCCTATGATCGCAATTTTCATGTTCTTTCCCTTTTAAATATAGTTCCAGCTTCGCGGCTATCGAAATTTTTTTCTTTTATGATCAGGTGGCGTGCGCCCACGCTTTTCCGATAATGCCGTTTACTTATTTTTAATATATTTTCGTTTTTTATGTATGAAGTTCTCGTACATATGAGAAAAACCCATGCCCATCATTCCAGAACCTTGCAGGTAACAAAAGGTTTATTGAACACTGTCTGATAGACAGTGTCGTGGAGGGCGGTTTTATCAAAACCTGACATCGAAATCGAATCAGGTTCAGCCTTCTTAAATTGTGTAACACAAATAATGGAAGGGCTAAATCATGCGCTGGTAGCGCAACAATAGCCCAACCAATTATTTTGTTTTTCAGCTTTTTCGGCCGAAAAATAACTCAAAATCAGAATAATCCGACAATGCGTCCTTCTGCATCTATGTCAATCATAGTGGAAGATGGGACTTTCGGCAAACCCGGCATTAACATAACGTCACCGCACATCATGACAATGAACTCCGCCCCGGCAGCCAGTTGCACTTCACGGATGTTCACAGAATGGCCTGATGGAGCGCCACGCAATGCAGGATCGGTTGCAAAGGAATATTGTGTTTTGGCAACGCAAATAGGGTAATTGCCGTAACCGTCTTCTTCCAGTTTTTTGATTTGAGCCTTGACTTTGCTGTCTGCAACAACATCTCTGGCACCATACAGCTTGGTAGCCAAAGTCGACATTTTATCCCAGAGCGATTCTTTTTCGTCGTAAACGAATTTGAAATTGCTTGGAGTGGTATCGATGACGTTAACGACGGTTTTTGCCAGTTCTTCCGCTCCCTTGCCACCTTCGCTCCAGTGTTTGGAAACGACAATAGGCGCGCCACGGCTGGCCATTTTGTCTTTCAGCAACTGGATTTCAGCTTCTGTATCCAGTGTGAAATGGTTAATGCAGATGACGCAAGGCAAACCGTAGTGATTGCGGATATTGTTGACGTGGCGTTCCAGATGCGCAATGCCTTTTTCAAGCGCTTCCAGATTTTCCTTGCCCAGATCAGGCAGGTTGACACCACCGTGATATTTCAATGCACGAATGGTGACGACAATGACAGCACAGTCAGGGCGCAGGCCGGATTTGCGACAAACGATATCGACAAATTTTTCAGCACCGAGATCAGCGCCGAAACCGCTTTCAGTCACGACATAATCCGCCAGTTTCAATGCCGCTTTTGTCGCGATGACGGAATTGCTGCCCGTAGCGATGTTGGCGAATGGGCCGCCGTGAATCAGGGCCAGATTGTTTTCCAGCGTTTGAACCATGTTAGGCTTGATGGCATCTTTCAGAATGGCAGCCATGGCGCCATGCGCTTTCAGATCACTCGCCAGAACCGGTTTCAGATCGCGGGTATAACCGATAACGATTTTGCCCAGTCTTTCTTTCAGATCCTGCAAACTGTTGGCCAGACAGAGAATTGCCATCACTTCGGACGCGACGGCGATATTGAAGCCGTCAGCACGTGGGTAACCATTTGCAGGCCCACCCAGGCCGACAGTAACACTGCGCAGGGAACGATCGTTCATATCGACAACGCGTTTCCAGACAACACGACGGGCATCGATGCCGAGCTCATTGCCGTGATGAATGTGATTGTCGATCAAGGCAGCCAGAAGGTTGTTGGCCAGTGCAACGGCACTGATGTCGCCGGTGAAATGCAGGTTGATGTCTTCCATTGGAATAACCTGCGAAAAGCCGCCGCCAGCAGCACCGCCTTTCATGCCGAAAACCGGGCCCATGGATGGTTCGCGCAAACAGATAATTGCTTTCTTGCCAATGCGGTTCAGTGCATCGCCCAGACCGATAGTCGTCGTTGTTTTACCTTCGCCTGCCGGGGTCGGATTGATGGCCGTGACCATAACCAGTTTACCGTCCGGCTTGTCCTTCAGAGTGTCAAGGAAATCCAGGGAGATTTTGGCTTTGTAATGACCATACGGTTCCAGGTATTCTTCCTCGATGTCATAGCGTTGAGCAACTTGGCTGATGCGAAGCATTTTCGCACTTTGAGCAATTGCAATATCTGATGTCATGTTTGAGTCTCGCTTTCTCTGCAGGAAAAAAGGTTACAGGAATTCAAAGTTAAAGGCCATTGTAGAATATACAAAGTACGGTTCGCAACTAAAAATGCCTGTCAGAAGCATTTATTCTTCATTATTCTTTTTTTCCCTGTAAAAATGAATAATGTCTGTAGAACAAGAAGCGTTGAAAATAGAGTAAATTCAGCAGAAATGAATCGGGAATAAAGAGAAAAGCCCCTGAATTTTTCTGACAGATTCAAAATACGATTACAATATCGGCGAAGTTCCAATGTCCTGGACATTGACCGGTTAATCTCATCATTTTTTATATTGATATGCTTGATAATCTGACCCAGCGGCTGGCCAAGGTCGTTAAAACCATTCGTGGTGAAGCCCGTTTAACGGAAACCAACACAGCGGAAATGCTTCGCGAAGTCCGCCTGGCCCTTCTTGAAGCCGACGTTGCCTTGCCTGTCGTAAAAAGCTTTATCGGTAAAGTCCGTGAAAAGGCGGTCGGAAAAGAGGTAATGGATTCATTGTCTCCTGGGCAGGCGCTTGTCGGTGTCGTCCAGCAGGAATTGTCACAGATAATGGGCGCCGATCTGGGTGAAAAGGCATCGCAACTGAATTTTGCGACGCAACCCCCGGCGATTATCCTGATGGCAGGTCTGCAAGGGGTGGGTAAAACGACGACCGTCGGTAAATTGGCACGCTATCTGAAACAGGAAAAAAAGAAAAAAGTACTGACTGTTTCAACTGACGTATATCGTCCTGCGGCAATCAAGCAGCTGGAAACGGTATCGGGACAAAGCGGTGTCGATTTTTATGGATCCGATGCTTCCGAACCCATCCAGATTGCAAAAGCGGCACTGGATCATGCCAAACGTCATTTTTACGATGTCCTGATTGTCGATACAGCCGGTCGTCTGGGTATCGATGAGCAGATGATGCAGGAAATCTCCGGATTACACAAAACTCTCTCGCCTATCGAAACCCTGTTTGTTGTCGATGCCATGCTTGGGCAGGATGCCATCAACGTTGCCAAAAGTTTTAACGATGCATTGCCTCTGACAGGGATCGTTTTGACGAAGCTCGATGGCGACTCGCGCGGGGGGGCTGCCTTGTCGGTTCGTCATATTACAGGCAAACCGGTCAAATTCGTCGGCGTTTCTGAAAAACTGGATGGTCTTGAAGAATTCGATCCGGTCCGGATGGCCAATCGCATTCTCGGTATGGGCGACATTCTCGCGCTGGTTGAGGAAGCCCGCAAAAATGTCGATATCAAGGCTGCACAGGCACTGGAAAAGAAACTCAAGGTCGGAGGACGTTTCGATCTCAATGATTTTCTGGCACAGATTGGTCAAATGAAAAATATGGGCGGCTTGTCGAGCATGATGAGCAAAATGCCTGCACAGTTTCAGCAGGCTGCCGCTGGAACGAATATGGATCAGGCTGCAAAGCAGGTTCGAAGAATGGAAGGCATCATCCATTCCATGACACCGCAGGAACGCAGCAAACCTGAAATTATCAAGGCAGTCCGCAAACGTCGAATCGCTGCAGGAGCTGGTGTCCAGGTACAGGATGTCAACCGGCTGTTATCCCAGTTCGAGCAAATGCAATCGATGATGAAAAAAATGAAAGGCGGCGGAATGATGAAAATGATGCGTGGCTTGAAAGGAATGATGCCGGGTATGCGTTAAGCGATTTTAAGGGGTGGAGAACGTCTTTTAAATCAATAAATTGGCGTTTATACCACTAAAAAATTTGGGTTTGATGCATTGCCTGCCATATTAAGAAGCACATTAGCCACACTTTGTTAAAGGATGGGGAAAAAGTGCTTGCATTGTGCCGGATTTAGCACCTATATTTGTTCCTGCAGCAAGTTACATAAATTCCCTTTCGTACTTTGTATATGAGGCATCGTTATGGCAACAACAAAATCTGCAGCAAAACCTAAAAAAGCATCCCCAGCTAAAAAAGCAGAACCAGCCAAAAAAAGTGCTGCGCCTGCCAAAAAAGCTCCCGTAAAGGCGGCTAAAACCGCAGCACCAGCAAAGAAACGTACCCCAAATGCAGCATTCATGAAACCGGTAACTCCTACGGCCATGCTGGCAGCTATTGTGGGTGCAGCGCCTTTGCCGCGTACTGAAGTGACCAAGAAAGTCTGGGATTACATCAAGAAATACAATTTGCAGGACAAGGACAATCGTCGCATGATCAATGCCGACGACAAACTGAAACCGGTTTTCGGTGGTAAAAAACAGGTTTCCATGTTTGAAATGACAAAACTGGTTTCCGCTCAATTGAAATAAGCGTCGACCCGTGTTTGAAAGGCTGGAATGAAGGCCAGTTTCACTGGCATGGCGGGTTTTTTCCGTGCGAAAGAGAATGCTTTTAACGGTGCCATGCAATAACTAACTTGCGTTTCCGGCCAGTTCAATAAAAAAACGCCAGAGCAATCTGGCGTTTTTTATTCTGACCGATGAACCGGCATTCGTTGAATGCCGGTTTGAAAAGCTTCAGGCCATCATTTTTCAGCGGCTACTTTGGCAATGACAAATTGTGCCATGTCTCCAACCGGTATCGCCGTGGCTTCGGTATCCCGTCTTCCCTGATATTCAAGCTTGCCATCTTTCAAGCCGCGGTCGCCGATAACGATCCGGTGAGGTACCCCGATCAGTTCCCAGTCAGAGAACATCACGCCAGGACGTTCACCACGGTCATCCATAATAACGTCGATGCCCGACTGTTTCAGGGATTCGTACAGTTCGTCAGCCGTTTTCTTGACCGCTTCGCTACGATCGTATCCCAACGGACAGAGGACAACTTCAAACGGAGCAATCGACGTCGGCCAGATAATGCCCTTGTCATCATTATTCTGTTCAATAGCCGCACCCACAATACGAGTGACGCCGATTCCATAACAACCCATCTGCATTAACTGGGGTTTTCCGTTTTCGTCGAGATAGCTCGCATTCATATCCTCGGAATAACGCGTTCCCAGCTGGAAGACGTGGCCGACTTCAATACCTCTCTGAATGGCAAGCGTTCCCTTGCCGTCCGGAGATGGGTCGCCTTCGACAACGTTACGAAAGTCAGCGATATTTTCAGGCAATGGCAAGTCGCGTTCCCAGTTGACACCGGTAAAATGCATGTCTTTTTCATTGGCTCCGCAGATGAAGTCACTCATGACAGTCACGGCATGATCGGCATAAAGAGCGATGTCTTCCCGTTTTTCAAGACCGATTGGGCCCAGATAACCTGCTGGACATCCCAGATGGTGAATGATTTCGCTTTCACTGGCAAAACGGAATTCACCGATGATTTTTTGTGTTTTGACTTCATTTAAGTCATGATCGCCGCGCATCAGGATGACGACAAAATGTCCTTTTTCGCCTGCGGCAATATCCGTACGGATCGCGGCGATGACTTTCAGTGATTGGGAAAGTGGCTGGTTCAGGAAATTGGTGACATCTTCACAGGCTTTCTGACCCGGCGTAGCCACTTTTTGCATTGACCGGGTAGCTGCTGCACGCTCTGCAGAAGGAGGAAGTGCAATAGCCGCTTCCATATTGGCGGCGTACTCCGATTCCCTTGAATAAACCAGCGCGTCTTCACCGGTTTCTGCAATAACGTGAAACTCGTGCGAACCCGATCCGCCAATAGCCCCATTGTCTGCGGCGACCGGACGGAATTTAAGGCCGAAGCGGGTAAAGATTTTGACGTAGGCGTCAAACATGATCTGATACGATTTTTTCAACCCGTCAACATCGCGATCGAAAGAGTACGCATCTTTCATCGTGAATTCACGGCCGCGCATCAAACCGAAACGCGGGCGTCGTTCATCACGGAATTTCGTCTGTATATGATAAAAATTGATCGGCAACTGTCGATAGGATTTGATGACATTACGTGCGATGTCGGTAATCACTTCTTCCGAAGTCGGCTGGATAATGAAATCACGGTCGTGTCTGTCCTTGATGCGCAGGAGTTCCGGGCCGTATTTCTGCCAGCGTCCGGTTTCCTGCCAGAGTTCTGCCGGCTGGACGAGAGGCATCAGCAATTCGACAGCTCCGGCGCGATTCATTTCTTCCCGGATGATATTTTCGATTTTGTGAATGACACGCAAACCCATTGGCATATAGGCGTAGATACCGGACCCAAGACGTCGGATCATGCCGGTTCTGACCATGAGTTTATGACTGATAATTTCAGCGTCCGCTGGAGCCTCTTTCAGAGTAGAGATAAAAAATTGTGATGCGCGCATGAGAGTGAATTCTTTTCTTGACATAACAGGGTTATAATTCCTGTAATTTTAAAGGATTGGCTGGCAGATGCGTTCACAGTTTGTCTAATCAGGCAAAATAGATGTTTGTTTTGTTGTAACTATCGTAAAGAGTTTTGCCGATGACAAAAGATCAAACTGGTGAAATGACAATCTGCAGAGACATTGAGGTGAAAAATGTTGGACCGAGAAGGTTACCGCCCCAACGTCGGTATTATTCTGCTTAACACCAATAATGAAGTCTGGTGGGGTAAAAGGGTACGGGAACATTCCTGGCAATTTCCACAGGGTGGCATCAAGTATGGCGAAACACCGGAACAGGCCATGTACCGTGAATTGCAGGAAGAAACCGGTTTGCGGCAGGAACATGTCAAGGTTGTCGGGCGAACCCGAAACTGGCTGCGTTATGAGGTGCCACCTCATTTCATCCGTCGGGAAATCAGGGGGCATTATCGCGGGCAAAAACAAATCTGGTTTTTGTTGCGGATGATTGGTCGCGACAGTGATATCAATCTCAGAATAACGAATACGCCCGAATTCGACGCATGGCGCTGGCACCAGTATTGGGTACCGCTGGATGTCGTGATCGAGTTCAAGCGAGACGTTTATCTGAAGGCATTACAGGAATTGTCCCGTTTTCTGAACCCGGCGCCAAAACCTGATAACCAGAATTATTTCAGGATTTACACTCCCCAATCCGGTATTCCTGTAAAAGACAGGAACACCGGAGAAGGAGTAAAAGAAAATGGAGCCGTTAAAGATGGTGGAACGGATACAAAATAGATTCTTTGTCTGTCTGAAAATATTGGCCAGAATGTTGCTGGCAGCGATGATTGTCTCTGCCAGCATTCATGCCGCGCATGCTGAAATCTTTTTTGGCGAGCGTGGTCTTGACGAAGATGAAGAAGAGGCGCCAAAAGTAAAAAAGGAAATGCCCCTTGTCCTTCCTGCCTTTCCAAAAGAAGAAAATCTTTTGCCTTTCGAAGTCAGTCCTACCCAGACACAGGAATTTTTTATCGACAGTAATTCCCTGACTGTCGGAGAAGATGAAATCCGTTACACGATGGTTTCAAAAAGCCGTGCCGGAGCTGTCAATATCACCTATGAAGGCATGAAGTGCGCAACGTTTGAAATCAAAAGATATGCTTACGGTTCAAAAGACGGCAAGTGGACGGTATCCAAACATGCCGTTTGGCGTGACATTCAATTTTATTCATCCAACAGGCCACACGGCGCATTGGCCCAGGATTATTTTTGTGAAGAAAAAGCCATTGCCGGCAAGAAGGAAGATATGATTTTCCGGATCAAATACAACCGTTCCATCAAGAATAAGAACACCTGGCGTGTCGATGGGATGTAATCACTGGGTCAAAGAACAATCATATTGTCCCGGTGTATGAGTTCGGGCGCACCATCATAACCGAGTATAGTCATGAAGTCTGATGACTTGTGCCGCAAAATCAGCAGGGCTTCTGCGCTGGAATAATTGGAAAGGCCTCGTGCGATTTCCCTGCCGGATTCATCCAGACAGGAAATGATTTCACCACGGCCGAATTCGCCTTTAATACGTGTTACCCCGATCGGCAAAAGAGATTTTCCTTCGTGGATGACTTTCTGGACTGCGCCTGAATCGAGAATGGCGCTTCCTGCTGTTTGCAAATGATCGGCCATCCATTGTTTGCGGGCTTGCAAATGGCTATTGGGTGCGACAAGTTGCGTACCGATCAGTTCGCCATTCGCCAGACGGATAAGAGCGTCATTTTCACGACCCCAGGCGATAACAGTATGGGCACCCGAGCTTGAAGCCCGTTTGGCGGCCAATATTTTAGTCAACATGCCGCCACGGCCAATGCTGCTACCCGCACCGCCTGCCATTTCCTCCAGTTTCGGATCGCCCGCCTGCGCAACCGTCACGAATTTTGCGTCGGGATTTTTGCGGGGATCAGCAGTAAACAGGCCTTTCTGATCAGTCAGGATGATTAAGGCGTCCGCCTCGATCAAATTGGCGACAAGCGCTCCCAGCGTATCGTTGTCACCGAATTTGATTTCATCGGTTACAACGGTATCGTTTTCATTGATGATCGGAATGACGCCCAGACGAAGCAACGTGAACAGGGTCGAGCGTGCATTCAGGTAACGTTCGCGATCGGCCAGGTCGGCATGCGTCAGCAAAACCTGTGCAGTTTGCAATCCATGACTCTGAAAGCTGGTTTGGTAAATCTGCGCCAGTCCCATCTGGCCGACTGCCGCACAGGCCTGCAATTCATGAATATCGCTGGGGCGTTTTTCAAAACCCAGCTGAAGCATCCCTTCGGCAATGGCCCCGGAACTGACCAGAATAACTTCTTTTCCCTGTAGTCGCAATCTGGCGATCTGGTCAGACCACTTCGATATGGCTGCATGATCAAGACCGTGTCCGTCGTTGGTGACAAGAGAAGAACCGACCTTGATAATGAGGCGCTGGGCGTTTTGTATGACCGAATTCATGATGGCAGAGTCAAGTTTTAATCGATGGATTTGAAACGTGGATCGTCCGCATCAATAGAGTCGATCTTGCGGGCTTCTTCAATGATATCCGTTTTGTTCGCCTGTTTTTCTTCCTGACGCAATTCTTCGAAATAACGGTAAATGGCATCCGTCAGTTCCGAGCATCCTGTTTTGGTGTAGGCGGAAATTTCAAAGACAGGACCTTTGTATTTCAGCTTTTTGACAAGATCCTTTACCCGTTTTGCGCGTTCATTTTCAGGTACCAGATCGAGTTTGTTCAAAACCAGCCAGCGGGGTTTTTGTGCCAGTTCAGGATCGTATTTCTCAAGTTCGGCAATGAGCGCCTTTGCATTATGAACCGGATCGGCTTCATCGAAAGGAGAAATGTCGATCATATGCAGCAACAGGCGAGTGCGTTGCAAGTGTCTTAGAAACTGATGTCCCAGACCGGCGCCTTCTGCGGCACCTTCGATCAGACCGGGGATATCGGCGATAACGAAACTTTTTTCAGCGCCGACACGAACGACGCCCAGATTTGGCTGCAAGGTCGTGAATGGATAGTCGGCAATTTTCGGGCGTGCGTTGGAAACAGCAGAAATGAAAGTGGACTTGCCTGCGTTTGGCATTCCCAACAGGCCAACATCTGCCAATACTTTCAATTCCAGCTGAAGTTCAAAACGTTCGCCTGTTTTGCCTTCTGTCCTTTGGCGTGGCGCGCGATTGGTCGAGCTTTTGAAATGGATATTGCCCCATCCACCTTCGCCACCTTGTGCCAGCAATTGTTTCTGGCCGTTTTCAACTAAATCGGCAATGACTGCGCCGGTGTTGCGATCAGTAATGATCGTTCCGACAGGCATATGGAGAACAATGTCATCCGCTCCCTTGCCGTAACAATCGGAACCACGACCGTTTTCACCATTTTTGGCGCGGTACATCTTGGTGTAGTGATAATCGATCAGGGTGTTCACGTTATTGTCGGCAACGACCCATATACTTCCGCCTTTCCCGCCATCGCCGCCGTCAGGGCCGCCAAATGGTTTGAATTTTTCGCGGTTGAACGAAGCGACGCCATTGCCTCCGTTACCGGCGATTACCTCGATTCGTGCTTCGTCAATAAATTTCATAGAGTCGTCCGATCAATATGAAAAGGCTCTGCCATCGGCAGAGCCCTCTCGTGTCTGAAAAGGCTCGCATGAATCAAGCCTGTAAACAGTTTTTATGCAGCGGCTGCTGGAACAACCATTGCAAAATGTTTGTTGGCTTCGCCCTTGCGAACGAATTTGACCGTACCGTTTACCAAAGCAAACAGGGTGTGGTCTTTGCCCATGCCGACGTTTTCGCCGGGATGGATAGTGGTGCCGCGTTGACGCATGATGATGCTGCCAGCGTTAAACTTTTACGCCCAGTCGTTTCGATTCCGATTCACGACCATTGCGGGTGGTACCGCCGCCTTTTTTATGTGCCATTTTAAAACTCCAGTATAAATTCTTTATGACCTGATTCAAACAATGAATCAAGGCCGGTATCAAGCATTGATCGAAACGATTTGCAGTTCAGTATAATTCTGGCGATGGCCCTGACGCTTCTGGTAATGTTTGCGACGGCGCATCTTGAAAATCTTGACCTTGTCGTGGCGACCTTGTGCTACAACCGTAGCCTGAACCTTGGCACCGTCAACCAGTGGAGCGCCGAAGCGAATGGATTCGCCTTCGCCTACTGCCAGAACCTGATCGAGAGTGATTTCGGAACCAATGTCTGCCGGTATCTGTTCTACTTTATATTTTTTGCCAGCGACAACTTTATATTGTTTGCCACCGGTTTTTATGACCGCGTACATGGAAACTCCATCAATAAATGTGTAAAAAATCCTGAAAACTCAGGGGTGAAACTGGAAAACGTCAAATTATACAGTGGCTTGGAGCCTCCGTCAAAGGAATTTGGCGGTTTGATGTTTATTTAACTCATTAAAAATAAAGAGATAAGCAAGTATATCAACTATAGTTGAGCGCTATAATGCCGCAACATGAATTTGCTTAGAACATTGTTGACCATTTCGGGCATGACCATGCTTTCGCGCATAACCGGTTTGTTGCGGGAGCTGTTGATTGCACGCGCTTTTGGCGCATCGGGTTTTACCGATGCGTTTTTCGTCGCATTCAGGATACCGAATTTGTTAAGACGCCTTTTTGCGGAGGGCGCCTTTTCGCAGGCATTCGTTCCCATTCTGGCTGAATACGCCAATAAAAAAGGAACAGACCCGGCAAAAGAGCTGATCGATAAAGTGGCGACAGCGCTTATGTGGACGCTGCTTTTGATCACGGTTGTCGGAATTCTTGCCGCTCCGGCTGTCGTTTATCTGGTTGCGACAGGTCTGGATGGCAATTCCGAAATTTTCGGACTATCCGTGTTGATGACGCGGATTATGTTTCCCTACATTCTCTTTATGTCGATGGTCGCTCTGGCAGGCGGCATTTTAAATACCTGGCGTGAATTTCGTATTCCAGCCATCACGCCAGTGCTGTTGAACGTATCGTTCATTATCGCTTCCCTGTTTGTCGCCCCTTATTTGTCACAACCTGTTCTGGCATTGGCAGGAGCCGTGTTTATCGGCGGTCTGCTGCAGCTGGCAATCCAGATTCCGGCATTGAAGAAAATCGGCATGTTGCCTCGCATTTCCTTCAATATTGTCGGGGTTTTCAGCGATGCGGGTGTCCAGCGCATCATCAGACAGATGATCCCGGCCGTTTTCGCCGTCTCGGTCGCGCAGGTCAGTCTGATGATCAATACCAATATCGCATCGAGACTGGTTCATGGCAGCGTGTCATGGATTTCGTATGCAGACCGCCTGATGGAATTTCCCAATGCCTTGCTGGGCATCGCCTTGGGTACGATATTATTGCCAAGCCTTTCAAAGGCGCACGCCAATAATGACGATAAAGAATATTCTTCCCTTATGGATTGGGGGCTTCGGCTGACGTTTTTGCTGGCAATGCCGGCATCGATCCTCTTGATGACGCTGGCTGTTCCGTTTACGGCGACCCTGTTCAATTACGGGAAATTCAATGCGGTGGACGTTAACATGACAGCTTACGCAGTCATTGCCTATGGGGTCGGTTTGATTGGCCTGATAGTCGTACGGATTCTCGCGCCGGGTTTTTATGCCAAACAGGATATCAGGACGCCCGTTAAAATTGCCGTATTCGTCCTGATTCTGACGCAGCTGATGAACCTGTTTTTTGTGCCGATTTTTGCTCATGCCGGTCTTGCGCTGTCTATCGGAATTGGAGCCTGTGGTAACGCAGCCATTCTGTTTTATATGCTCAGAAAGAAAGGGATTTACCAGCCTGAAAAGGGATGGAAAATCTTCTTTCTGAAGCTGGCTGTAGCGCTGGTTCTGCTGGCAGTTGTATCCATCTGGTCGGCCAGCTATTTCGACTGGATCGGGATGCAGGCACACCCGCTTTACAGAATGGGTGCGCTTGCTATCGTGATGATTGTATGTGGGGTCGTTTATTTCGGCGCACTCTTGCTGCTCGGTTTCCGGATACGGCATTTTCGCCGGATTGCCCAATAGCTTCTTCAATCTTTCGTTTTGGCTTCGAGTTCTTCCCAGCGGACCATGCAATTCATCAGCTCTTCCTCGATTTCGACAAAACGCTGGTTAAGGCGTTTACCTTCAGACGCATCTTTTTTATAAAGCTCCGGGTCGTTCAGGCGTGTGGAAATCTGGTCTTGTTCATTTTCAAGCGCTGAAATTTTACCGGGAAGCTCATCCAGTTCCCGCTGATCCTTGTAACTCAGTTTTTTTCGTCTTGCCGTGCCTGACATTTCTTTTTTTGCCTCGGGGGCAGGTGGTTCTTTTTCCGTTGTTTTTTTCACAGATTCGTCAACGAGCGGGGCAGGACGTTGTTTTTCCCAGTCGCTATAACCGCCGATATATTCGCGCCAGATACCGTTTCCTTCAGCTGCAATAACCTGTGTGACGACATTGTCGAGAAAGGCGCGGTCATGGCTGACAAGGAAAACCGTTCCGCTGTATTCTTCCAGCAGTTCTTCCAGCAATTCAAGTGTATCGATATCAAGGTCGTTTGTAGGTTCATCCAGAACCAGAACGTTGGCAGGACGCGCGAAAAGACGAGCCAGCAAAAGCCGGTTTCTTTCTCCTCCCGACAGGGATTTGACCGGCGATCTCGCGCGTTCAGGTGTGAAGAGAAAATCGGAAAGATAACTCATGACGTGTTTTTTCTGCTCGCCGATTTGCACCCATTCACTGCCGGGCGAAATGGTGTCGATCAGACTGGCTTCATCATCCAGTTGTGCGCGCATCTGGTCGAAATAAGCGACTTGAAGCTTTGTGCCAAGCCGGATATTGCCTGAATCGGGAGCAAGTTCTCCGAGAATCATTTTCAGAAGAGTTGTTTTGCCGATGCCGTTGGGACCGATAATGCCGATCTTGTCGCCACGAAGAATCGTTTCGGAAAACGCTTTCACAATAGTCTTGTCTCCGAATGATTTCGACACATCCGTCAGTTCGGTAACCAGTTTCCCGGAACGTTCGCCAAGGGACACGTCCATCTTTACTTGTCCCTGATGTTCCCGGCGGCCAGAGCGGGTAAGTCGCAGGGCTTCCAACCTGCGGACACGTCCTTCGTTGCGGGTACGGCGCGCTTCCACGCCTTTTCTGATCCAGACTTCTTCCTGTGCCAGAAATTTGTCGAATTTGGCATTTTCCACTTCTTCGACTGCAAGCTGTTCCGCTTTTGTGGTTTTGTAACTGCTGAAATTACCCGGAAACGACAAAAGCTTTCCACGGTCAAGTTCTACAATTCGGGTCGCAATATGATCCAGAAAGCGGCGGTCATGCGTAATGAAAATAAGGCTGCCGCGAAATTCTTTCAACAATTCTTCAAGCCAGAGAATGGATTCAAAATCGAGATGATTGGTCGGTTCGTCCAGTATGAGAACGTCGGGTGAGCTGACAAGGCCTTGAGCCAGCGCGACTCTTTTGTGCAAGCCGCCCGAAAGAGTGCCGACTTTATCTGTTCTGTTTAAGGAAAGGCGGTTTAAAATGGTTTCAACCCGGTTATTCAGATTCCATGCATCAGCAGCGTCAAGACGGGTTTGCAATTCATGAAGTCGTTCAAGTGTCCTTGAATCGTCATTCTGGCCGAGTGTCGCGGTCAATGTTTCATAATCTGCCAGCAGTTTCTGAACGTCGGACAATCCGGAGGCAACGGCTTCATAAACGGTTTGTTCCGGCGGAAAATATGGTTCCTGCTCCACGTAGGCTATTTGCAAACCGTTTTGTACCTGTAAAATGCCATCGTCAAGGTGCGCTTTTGCTGCGAGTATCTGAAGCAATGAGGATTTACCCGTGCCATTGCGTCCGATCAGGCCGACTTTCTCGCCTTCTTCAAGAGAAAATTCCGCATGATCCAGCATGGGAAAATGACCGAAAGCGAGTTGAGCGTCTGAGAGCGTAATAAGAGCCATAGTGAATTAAACGGTAATCGTGCGAATGGGTGAGAACGGTATTGTAACGGCAAGTATTTTGCAGATATAGTCCGGAAAATTATTTGCGTGGGTCAATATGCGTCATAACACTCCGGGACACGGGCGTTTACTGTCCTGTTGAAAAGCATTTGAGATGTTTAGTGGTTACCGCTTGAATGCATGAACGATAGAGTGATATCAAACACAGGTGCAGATTGGCGCGGATGATTGGTATCCCCGGCCGGAATCGAACCGACATCTAATTCTTAGGAGGAACTCGTTCTATCCATTGAACTACGGGGACACCGAACTAGCAACTATAGCATCAGAAAAGGTTTGCAGACAATGAGTTTGATAAACGGCGTTTGAAATTTTTAAAAACAAATTTTTTTTCAATTCTTTGCTGCATCAAAATCAACATCTGTTTGGGCATATAAATACTAACTGTTCTGATTCAATTGAAACCGGCTCAGAAGAGACAAGCAGCAGGCTAATGAATAATTTTCTTTTTTGTATCATCAATCAATACCGATATCCATCCCTCGACATTTTTATGAATGTCGGAACGGTGCTGGGCAATTTTTTCAATATGTTCTGGGTGCTTCCTCTTTTTCTCGTGGCCGGACTGTTTTTTCCGATGCGGAAAATAGCCATTCCCGGATTCAGAAAAATACAGATATCCGAAATAGTGTTTTTGCTTTTGGTCGGCTATATCATCACGGGCATCCTTGTAACAGTCCTGAAGTTCGGATTGCATATGCCGAGACCTTCAGTTGTCTTCGGTTCATATGTCGTTCATTCATGGGAAATACCGGATTCACCATACAGTTTTCCAAGTGGCCATTCGGCTTTCGCCATGCTGATAGCCGCCACATTCTGGATGAGAACGAACAAGATCATGCTGAAAGCAATTCTGCTCATATATATAGTGTGGGTCGGACTGTCGCGGATCAATCTGGGAATGCATTTCCCGTTTGACGTTGTGTCAGGATTCGCTATCGGAGCATTCAGTGCGTGGCTGGCAAACAACGTTCTTTTCAGTCTGAAAAAACGTTATCTGTGATAAAAGAAGAAAATCCGTGTCATCAGTCAGCTGACTTTTTGCTCCCTGATCTTTGCTGAGCAAGATGAGATGTCCTTCCTCTGTGGCAATCAGGAATATATTGACGGCACGGGTTTTTCCCTGCTTCCGGTGTGCCAGACATCTCCAAAGATCTCATGTGGTTTTGGAATCCATTTTTGCCGCCGGTATCCCGGCTATTCCTTACTTTTCCAAATTGGGTGTAATGCAATGAATCTATGGTTTTTAATGCTGTATGGACAATTTTCCGGCAGTGAAATTTTCAGATGCATTTCATTTGTATTCAGGCGGATTTGTTTAAATTGACCTGAATCAATATTGCCGGATTGATCTAGGTCAATGAAGTCAAATTGACTTATGTCAATGGTGCCAAATTGACCTAGGTCAACGGGATTTTTAAAGGGTATGCGGCATACTCGGAATTGACGTTAAACAACGTTTATCAAAACCAACCAAAGAAAGGTATTACTCATGAGTAACGACGACAATGTAGAGTTGACTGATGGCTTTCATGTTTTGATCGATGCCCTGAAAATGAATGACATCGATACCATGTATGGTGTTGTCGGCATTCCTATCACGAACCTGGCTCGTATGTGGCAAGATGACGGTCAGCGTTTTTACAGCTTCCGTCACGAACAACACGCAGGTTATGCAGCTTCTATCGCCGGTTACATCGAAGGAAAACCTGGCGTTTGCTTGACCGTTTCCGCCCCTGGCTTCCTGAACGGCGTGACTTCCCTGGCTCATGCAACCACCAACTGCTTCCCAATGATCCTGTTGAGCGGTTCCAGTGAACGTGAAATCGTCGATTTGCAACAGGGCGATTACGAAGAAATGGATCAGATGAATGTTGCACGTCCACACTGCAAAGCTTCTTTCCGTATCAACAGCATCAAAGACATTCCAATCGGTATCGCTCGTGCAGTTCGCACCGCTGTATCCGGACGTCCAGGTGGTGTTTACGTTGACTTGCCAGCAAAACTGTTCGGTCAGACCATTTCTGTAGAAGAAGCTAACAAACTGCTCTTCAAACCAATCGATCCAGCTCCGGCACAGATTCCTGCTGAAGACGCTATCGCTCGCGCTGCTGACCTGATCAAGAACGCCAAACGTCCAGTTATCATGCTGGGTAAAGGCGCTGCATACGCACAATGCGACGACGAAATCCGCGCACTGGTTGAAGAAACCGGCATCCCATTCCTGCCAATGGGTATGGCTAAAGGCCTGCTGCCTGACAACCATCCACAATCCGCTGCTGCAACCCGTGCTTTCGCACTGGCACAGTGTGACGTTTGCGTACTGATCGGCGCTCGTCTGAACTGGCTGATGCAGCACGGTAAAGGCAAAACCTGGGGCGACGAACTGAAGAAATACGTTCAGATCGACATCCAGGCTAACGAAATGGACAGCAACCAGCCTATCGCTGCACCAGTTGTTGGTGACATCAAGTCCGCCGTTTCCCTGCTCCGCAAAGCACTGAAAGGCGCTCCAAAAGCTGACGCTGAATGGACCGGCGCTCTGAAAGCCAAAGTTGACGGCAACAAAGCCAAACTGGCTGGCAAGATGACTGCCGAAACCCCATCCGGAATGATGAACTACTCCAATTCCCTGGGCGTTGTTCGTGACTTCATGCTGGCAAATCCGGATATTTCCCTGGTTAACGAAGGCGCTAATGCACTCGACAACACTCGTATGATTGTTGACATGCTGAAACCACGCAAACGTCTTGACTCCGGTACCTGGGGTGTTATGGGTATTGGTATGGGCTACTGCGTTGCTGCAGCTGCTGTTACCGGCAAACCGGTTATCGCTGTTGAAGGCGATAGCGCATTCGGTTTCTCCGGTATGGAACTGGAAACCATCTGCCGTTACAACCTGCCAGTTACCGTTATCATCATGAACAATGGTGGTATCTATAAAGGTAACGAAGCAGATCCACAACCAGGCGTTATCTCCTGTACCCGTCTGACCCGTGGTCGTTACGACATGATGATGGAAGCATTTGGCGGTAAAGGTTATGTTGCCAATACTCCAGCAGAACTGAAAGCTGCTCTGGAAGAAGCTGTTGCTTCCGGCAAACCATGCCTGATCAACGCGATGATCGATCCAGACGCTGGTGTCGAATCTGGCCGTATCAAGAGCCTGAACGTTGTAAGTAAAGTTGGCAAGAAATAATTAGCCCAACTTTGATGACCGGTTACGACCGGTCACATAAAGTGTTCGAATGCCCTTCAAGTTTACTTGAAGGGCATTTTTTTACCTTGCAGTTTATAAACAGGAAAAATTGAAGTATTCAGAGCGGAAAAGCAGATTTAAGCCACGAGAAACATTCTTTTTTATTGAAAATTGCCATAAACACATTTTTAAAGCTGGCTTTTTTTTCCATGAAACGGGATAATCAAACCGTTTCGAATGTTGTCCGGATCATCGGTCAAATCATGCTTCTTAAACGAAAGTCTATTGAAAAGGAAGAGTCACTCCGACCTCCTGTCGATGGAATCAAAAAAACCAGGACGCGTAAAATCAGATACGCCCCAGTTACCCTTTCAGAACAAGGTGGCGTGCGCTATCTCCATTTCGGAACTGAATGGATTCAGGGTGCCATGCGTTTGAGAAAACCGAACTGGCTCGAGCTGGAATACAGCCGGAAAATGATGGCATGGCTGCTTTTCAATCTGAATCCCCGTTCTATTGCACAACTGGGTCTGGGTGCCGGTTCATTAACCAAATTCTGTTATCACGAGTTTCCCGATAGTATCGTTACAGCCGTTGAATTGAATCCGGATGTGATCGCTGTTGCCCATTCCATGTTCGCTGTACCTGAACCCGATGAAAGATTGGGTATTCTGGAAATGGATGCCATGAACTTCGTGCAAGATGAGCACAATTTCAATCATTTTGACGTTTTGCATGTTGATTTATACGATGCAACGGCAAAAGGCCCTGTTCTTGATACACCTGAGTTCTATGCGGCATGCAAGCAATGTCTCGTTTTTAATGGAATGATGACAGTCAATTTGTTTGGCGATCATCCCAGTTATGAGAAAAATATAGACGCCATGAAGAAAACATTTGCGGAGGTCATTTGCCTGTCACCAAGCAAGGAAGGCAATGTCGTCGCGCTTGCTTTCAGGAAAAAACCCGAATTGAAGATTGACGATTTGAACGCCCGCGCTGTGCAAATCAGCGAAAAGTATGGTTTGGACGCGAAAAAGTGGTTAAAAGATTTGAAAAATAGCCTGATGTGATTAAACCTGCCGATAACGATTTCTAAATTTCAAGAGAGCCGACATGCCAGATAAATTTAATGAATACGATCCACTGGATATTGAACTAAAACAACTGTTTGAGCGCAATAAAGAATGGGCAGCTCAAATGGTTGAAGACGATCCTGCCTATTTTTCACGTCTGGTAACACAACAGTTGCCAAAATATTTCTGGATCGGTTGTTCAGACAGTCGTGTTCCTTCGACCCAGATTACCAATCTGCTGCCGGGTGATATTTTCGTTCATCGAAATGTGGCCAATGTCGTGTCATATACCGATCTCTCCTGTCTCTCCGTTATGCAATTTGCAGTGGATGTCGTCAGGGTTCGCCATATTATGGTGACAGGCCATTATGATTGTTCGGGTGTTCACGTTGCCATGATGCGTCAGCGTGTCGGTCTGGCTGACAACTGGTTGCGTCATGTTCAGGACGTTCATCAAAAACATGAAAAATACCTTGGCGATACCTTGCCTCCAAGGGTGAAATACGATCGCCTGTGTGAGTTGAACGTTATCGAATCGGTTGCCAATGTTTGCCAGACGACTATTGTTCAGGACGCATGGAATCGCGGTCAGCAACTGACCGTCCACGGTTGGGTTTATGGCGTTCATGACGGCCTGATCCGTGATCTGGGCATGACAATCAGCTCAATGGAAGAATTGCATGCCAAAAAAGCGGAAAGTCTTGCCCATTACGAAACCGACCCTCCAAAAGAGCGGCCAATCGGTATGCCTTGAGATAGCGTCGGGTAGTTAATCCACTCCCACCATGACTGAATCAGCTTTAATAAGCGCGTATGCCGGTTTTCCTATAGCCAGTTGCAGTCGTTTGACCGAAGATGTCGTGATTTGAGCTGTGATCATGATTTCCGGCGCGATTTCGATTTGAACTTCTGAATTGATTGGGCCTTCCTTGATAGATCGAACGATACCTTCGAGCTGATTGCGTGCACTGATTTGCATGGCGTTCTCCTGTATTTGACTGTAAGCGTTTCCTGATTTAGATGAGGATGTAAAGCGATTATTCAAGAGGCCGAATTGGACACAAAGAAAGAAGTCAGATGAATTTCAGAAATAGATAAAGCCGACATGATGTCGGCTTTATTTATTTTTTTTCATGTCAGAAACAATGTTCTTCTGCAGGGAATGTTCCATCCTTTACAGCGGCGACATACGCCTTGATGGCGCCTTCGATGGTCGTTTGCCCTTCCATGAAATTACGGACAAATCGCGCTTTTTTACCGGGATAAACGTTCAGCATATCGTGCATGACCAGAACTTGACCTGAACAATCAGGCCCGGCGCCAATACCGATGGTTGGAACCGATATGGCCTCGGTTACTCTTTTGCCCAATTGAGAAGGAATCGCTTCAAGAACGAAAATACTGGCACCCGCGTCCTGAAGAATCTTTGCGTCTTCAATAATACGTTCCGCATCTTCCTCGGTTTTGCCCTGTACGCGATATCCGCCGAACTGGTGCACCGACTGGGGAGTCAGGCCAAGGTGGCCGCATACCGGAATAGCACGTTCAGTCAAAAAGCGTATCGTATCCTCCAGCCATCTGCCGCCTTCGATTTTGACCATATGGGCACCGGCCTTGATCAGTTCAGCCGCATTTTCATAGGCGGCTTCCGGAGTGGGATACGTGCCAAAAGGCATATCGGCCACGATCATGGCCGTTTTATTGCCATTTGCAACACATTCGGTGTGATAGGCGACTTCTTCTATGGAAACCGGAAGCGTTGAATCCTTGCCCTGACAGACCATGCCAAGCGAATCGCCGATCAGGAGAATTTCCACCCCGCAGAGATCCATCAGCGATGCAAAACTGGCATCGTAACAAGTCAGCATTGTGATTTTTTCCTGTTTTTTGTAAAGAGCCGCCAGCGTATTGCCTGTAACGGTTTTGCGTTCCTGAAGATAGCTTGCCATATCGAATCCTTATTAAAACTAAAACATGGTGGCGTACCGCTTGTAAAACGTAACCATATCCTGTTGTTTTGTGATCTGTCACGATGTCATGTCAATTATGAGCGAAATATGAAATAAACCGCTCCGACAAGGCATAAGGCGGCCCAGACATAATCCAGTTTGAAAGGCTGATCCATGTAATAAACGGCAAACGGGACAAAGATGCTTAAGGTAATGACTTCCTGAAGAATTTTCAGCTGGGCCAGACTGAACTGGGAAAAACCGATACGGTTGGCCGGAACCTGAAGCAGATATTCGAACAGGGCGATTCCCCAACTGATCAGGGCGGCAACCAGCCAGGATCTTGAAGAAAGATTCCTTAAATGGCCGTACCAGGCAAACGTCATGAACACGTTTGACAGAACGAGCAATCCGGCGGTTTGCAGAAAAACGGGAATATGAAACATGACAAACTCCTGAAAGTACTTATGCCGTCACACGTTTGATTTTTTGATGGGCGAGATGCCTGATAAGCGTATCGAGTGAATCTTTTCCGGGAATATTCAAATCCGGTGCAATTTCATGAAGCGGTACCAGAACGAAAGCGCGTTCCGTCATGCGGGGATGTGGGATGCAGAGGCGCTCTGTCTGGATACAGTCCGAATCGTAAAGAAGGATATCCATATCCAGTGTTCTCGGCGCATTTCTGAAAGGGCGCTCGCGGCCGAAAAGGGTTTCAATACGCCATAATTCTTCAAGAAGCGTCAAGGCATCGAGTTCTGTTTTCAATCGGACAACGGCATTGATGTAATCGTCACCGGACGCATCCACCGGTGCGGTCTGGTACAAGGACGAAGATGCCTCCACGCTGGTTTTCGGGATTTTTCGCAGAAGATCAATGGCCTGTTGCGTATTTTGAAGGGCGTTCCCCAAATTCGAACCGATGCCGATATAAGCTGTATGACTCATCATCCGGGTGGTTATTCCGTTTTTTCAATAATATCTTGTGTTTCAGAAGCTGTTTTAGCTGACGATTTTTTGCGATGTCTATGTCCTGAACGTCTTGAACGTTTTTTGGCCTGACTTCCTGCAGGAGCCCTTTTCATCTGCGTATCGATCATTTCCTGCCGGCGATCGCCTGACGCGTCGATAAACTCGGTCCACCATTGGCCCAGTTCAGCTTCGAGTTCACCGGCTTCACAACGGATCAGCATAAAGTCGTAAGCGGCACGGAAACGCTCGTTTTCGAGCAAACGGTAAGGGGATTTGCCTGTCCTGCGTTCCAGTCTCGGCTGTAAAAGCCAGATATCCCGCATATCGGTTGCAATGCGGCGCTGGATAGCCAGTTTTTCCGTTTGAACGTCGAGTACATCGCTGGAAGCGGCTACCAGTGCAGGGATAGGATGTTCGCCCTTTGCACGATACTCGGCCCATTTTTCTTCAACCTGGGTCCAAAGCAATGTCGCGAATAAAAATCCCGGTGAAATGCGCTTGTTTTGCCTGATACGCTGGTCGGTTTTTTCAAGAGAAAGTTCGATAAAATGAGCCGCCTCTGGCTGTTCGAGAGCCACATCCAGCAAAGGAAGCAAGCCCTGATGCAATCCTCTGGCGCGTAATTCCTTCAGGCAGGACATCGAATGTCCGCTCATCAGCAATTTCAGCATCTCGTCGAAGAGGCGTGCGGAGGGGACATTGTTCATCAACGGTGCAAGTGCGGCGATCGGTGCGCCGGTTGTCTTGTCTATGGAAAAACCCAGTTTGGCAGCGAATCTGACGATACGCAGCATACGCACAGGATCTTCCCTGTACCTTTGTTCCGGATTGCCGATCACTCTCAGCGTTTTGCTGCGAAGATCCTTGATCCCACCGTGATAATCGAGCAATACCTGATTGGCTGGATTGTAGTACATGGCATTGATCGTAAAATCGCGTCTGGCCGCATCTTCGGATTGGGTTCCGAAATTATTGTCGCGAAGCAGTCTGCCAGACTCATCCTTGATGGCGGGTTTGTCGGAAGCTCCCCGAAATGTCGTGACCTCGATCAGATCCTGACCGAACATGACGTGAACGATCTGGAAACGGCGACCGATCAGGAATGCACGCTTGAAAAGGCGTTTGACCTGTTCAGGTGTTGCATTGGTGGCGACATCGAAATCCTTGGGCTTCAAGCCAAGCAGGAGATCACGAACGGCACCCCCGACAATGAAGGCATCGTAGCCTTCGTTTTGTAAAATACGTACGACTCTGACCGCATTATTGGACAAAAGACGGGGATCGATCCCGTGTTCTTCTTTAGAGAGCGAAACGGGTTTCCCTGATGGCCGTGTTTTGGGTGTCGAGCCAAAAATCTTTTGGATCAGCTTGTTAATCATGGAACAAATGCATTAAAGGCCAGCCTTGTGTTCTGGCATATTCAGTCAAACGACTGTTTGGGTTAACAGCAACGGGATGATTTACTTTCGACAATAGAGGGAGATCCCGATCCGAGTCACTATAGAAATAGGTATCGTCGAAACTGTCGAAAGACAGGTTCATCTGCCTTAACCAGTTTTCCGTATGGGCAATTTTACCTTCACCTGACGTTGGCGCGCCAATCAGTCCGCCTGTGAATTCACCACTGTCCGTTTCTTCAGGCAATGCGGCGATCAGATGATCGACGCCGAAAGCTTTGGCAATCGGTTCGGTGACAAATTTGTTGGTTGCGGTCACGATAGCGACAAGATCATTGTTTTTAAGGTGATTTTCTATCAGATTCCGTGCAGAAGATCGGATAGCTGGAGAAATGACCTCGTCCATGTATTGCTGTCTCCAGCGGTTTAGCCGGGGTCTTGGAAATTGTGCCAACGTTCCCAGCGCGAAGGCGAGATATTCGGCCGCATCAAGCGTGCCTGCCTGATACTGGGCAAAAAATTCGGCGTTGCGTTTTTCAAACCGGTCTTTATCGACTGCGCCGATACGGACGAGAAACTGTCCCCACTCATAATCGGAATCGATTGGAAGCAATGTATGGTCCAGGTCAAATAAGGCGAGCGTCTTGGTCATACAGCAGGCTCCTGTTTTTGCTGCAGAAGATCGTGCAGCAAAGGCAATGTAATCGTACGTTTTGTTTGCAGGGAATAACGGTCGAGCGCGTCCAGTATCATGGAAAGGGAATGCATATCGCGTTGATAATGGGTAATGAGATAGGGTAGCACACCTGGCGAAATCGTGAATCCCCTTTGCCTGGCTTGTTCGTTCAACGCGGCCATTTTTTCTTCGTCGGACAGGCTTTTTATCTGATAAACCAGTCCCCAGCAAAGCCGGCTTTTCAGATCGTCTCTCAAATCAAGAGCAAGTGGTGTGCATGGGCCCGAAGTGATCATGTAACCGTTGTTTTCACGGACCTGATTGAAAAGATTGAAAGCGGCAATCTGTTTTTGGGAATCGAGGCGTTCGCAATCGTCCAGCAGATACAGATTACATTGTGGGGAATAACTGAAATCGGTTTCTGGCGCGTCAGAAGGTATATAGCGTGCGGGAGAAAACTGCGACAGGGCTTTTAGCAAATGCGTTTTGCCAGTAGCGTTGTCGCCCCATAAGTAAACGAAATGCTCCCGGGATGTACGGTAGGCTATTTCTCTTAGAAGATGCACGACTTCTCCGTTTTGTCCCGTCAGATAGGTATCCAGGGACGGTGCATTCCCGGTGTCCAGGTTTAACAGCAGTTGTTGCATGGTTGAAATCAGTTTTTATAGAAATTGCTGTCGAGATAGAGGGCTCGTAAATGTTTATAGGCTACCGACAGTATGGCTGAAGACGGCAAGGCGAGCAAAATTCCCACAAATCCGAAGAGCTGTGCGAAAGCGAGCAGGGCGAAAATAACGAAAAGCGGATGCAGCTGAATCCGGTCGCCAACCAGTTTCGGTGTCATCAACAACCCGTCGAAAGAATAACCGAAACCGTAAATGATACCCAGCGTTACCCATGCTTCCATGCCGGAAAACTGCACCAGAGTTGCCGTAATGGCCAGAAAAAGGCCGATACAAATGCCGATATAGGGAACAAAAGCCATCAGGCCGGTCATGATACCGACTGGCAATGCGACGTTATATCCTGCGAGTGCAAGAGCCAGCGAATAATAAATGGACAAAATCAGCATGACCAGCAACTGTCCGCGAAGATATTGGGCCAGCATGGTGTTGACTTCGTGACAGAAACGGATAGTCTTGCCTACCCAGCGACGGGGAATCATGTCTCGCAGCTTGCGAGTCAGGATATGCCAGTCCAGCAAGAGGTAAAACAGCACGACAGGAATCAGGATCAGATTCCATGCCCACGTCAAAACAGCGGTACCGCCGAATTTTGCCGAAGCAATCAATGATTTCCAGACGCCATCGCCCTTGGGAAAGAATTGCTCGGTCAGGATTTTTTTGACGCCTGCATTATCGACCGGCATCTGTATGCCGATTTCATTTAAGACAGGGTTCAGGTGATTGCTTACCTTTGCGACGAAAGCAGGAATCTGTTCATAAAGAATGGGCCATTCCTTGAGCAGCATCGGGATCATGATCAGAGCAAAAGTCGTGACAAGCGAAATCAGAAAGAGGACGACGATAACAACAGATGCGAGACGGGGAATCCGGAAGCTGCCTATGCGCAGGGAACGCAACCAGTCAACGACAGGATTCAAGGCGTAGGCCAGAATGGCTCCCGCAATGAATGGCGTCAGAATCGGACCCAGCAGCAAAAGGAGTAATATCAGTAAAATACCGATACCCGTCCAGAGTGCCGTTTGTCTTTGTTGTGGGGTAAATATTGCCATTGCCTCGTACTTGCGGAATCAATTTGTTAAAATACTACACTACTGTATAGTACATTATTATAATTTTACGCTTCACCAGCCCATTTTCATCATGAATTCAACCACAAATCAATCTCTTTCCTATCGCGATGCCGGTGTCGATATCGACGCAGGCGATGCACTGGTAGAGGCTATCAAACCGTTTGCCAAACGTACCATGCGCGAAGGCGTGCTGGGCGGCATTGGCGGATTCGGCGCTCTTTTTGAAATCAGCAAGAAATACAAGGAACCTGTACTTGTTTCCGGTACCGACGGTGTAGGTACGAAGCTCAAGCTCGCATTTCATCTTAACCGACATGATACGGTCGGTATCGATCTTGTGGCAATGAGTGTAAATGATATTTTGGTTCAAGGTGCAGAACCTTTGTTTTTTCTCGACTATTTCGCCTGTGGAAAGCTCGATGTCAAAACAGCGACCGATGTCGTCAAGGGGGTAGCTCTTGGATGTGAACAGGCTGGTTGTGCATTGATTGGCGGTGAAACGGCAGAAATGCCGAGTATGTATCCGGATGGTGAATACGATCTGGCCGGATTTGCCGTCGGTGCGGTTGAAAAATCGAAGCTTATCAACGGCACCACGATTGTTCCTGGTGACGTTGTGCTTGGACTGGCTTCCTCCGGCATTCATTCCAATGGTTTTTCACTGGTTCGAAAAATTATCGAAGTCGCCAACCCGGATTTGAACGCCGATCTGGATGGTCGGTCTCTGGCAGATGCCCTGATGGCGCCAACGAGAATTTACGTCAAACCGCTGCTGGCGCTGATGGATTCCATGCAAGTAAAAGGAATGGCTCATATTACAGGTGGTGGCCTTGTAGAAAATATCCCACGTGTTTTGCAAAAACATCTGACCGCCGTTCTGAAAAAAGAGGCATGGCCGATGCCGCCGTTGTTCAGCTGGCTGCAAAAACATGGCAATGTGGCTGACAGTGAAATGCATCGCGTCTTTAACTGCGGTATTGGCATGGTGGTTATCGTGTCCAGGGAAAATGCAGATGCAGCAATGGCTCAACTGAAATCAGCCGGTGAAACTGTTTACCGTATCGGTGAAATCCGTCAGCGTACAGGTGACGAACCTCAGACTATTGTCGAATGACGGCTGTTTGCTGAATTGTTCCCGTCCGGATTGCTCGGTTGACCAAATGGCCGAATACATCCTGACGGGTTTTTTATCGGCGATTCTTCTGTTTTCAGGAAACTTAACTCAGTTTTTACCTGATGTTTCTTCCAGAAATATCAGGTTATCATTGCACCGCTTTTTCAATCGGATCATTCCAGATCCATTCAATCTGCCACTCATCAATCAACCAGTCGTTTTTCAATAACGAATCCGGTAAATAAAAGAATAAATAGATGTTGCTTTTTACGGCATATGAAATATAACAGCATATGTTATGAAATGTAATATGAATTCGCATGCCATTTTCTGCTCTGTTTTATATGCCTGAAAATCATAATCCACAGAGACAATATGAAATATATTTATTTGAAGTAATTGCTAATGTGAAATATGATCTCATATGTAGCACACATAATATGTAGTCTGAGTTCATATGTTGTGCAACATAATATGAAATTTCGTTGTTAGTGTTTTGAAATGCCATTTCTAGCACGTTTCAATACGCGACTTCCAATGACAGTAACACTTAGAAATTTCTGTTTCGGATTAACTAGATTGGGAATTTGTAAAAATGAATAATCCACAAACAGGACAATCAACAGGCCTCTTGGGCAATCGTTGGTTCTACTTGGTATTAGCAGTTTTGCTGATGTGTATGATCTCGGGTGTCCAATATTCCTGGACACTGTACGCTAACCCGGTTAAAGACAACCTTGGCGTTTCTTTGGCTGCGGTTCAGACGGCTTTCACACTCTCTCAGGTCATTCAAGCTGGTTCTCAGCCTGGTGGTGGTTACTTCGTTGATAAATTCGGTCCAAGAATTCCATTGATGTTCGGTGGTGCGATGGTTCTCGCTGGCTGGACCTTCATGGGTATGGTTGACAGTGTTCCTGCTCTGTATGCTCTTTATACTCTGGCCGGTGCAGGTGTTGGTATCGTTTACGGTATCGCGATGAACACGGCTAACAGATGGTTCCCGGACAAACGCGGTCTGGCTTCCGGTTTCACCGCTGCCGGTTACGGTCTGGGTGTTCTGCCGTTCCTGCCACTGATCAGCTCCGTTCTGAAAGTTGAAGGTGTTGGCGCAGCATTCATGTACACCGGTTTGATCATGGGTATCCTGATTATCCTGATCGCTTTCGTTATCCGTTTCCCTGGCCAGCAAGGCGCCAAAAAACAAATCGTTGTTACCGACAAGGATTTCAATTCTGGCGAAATGCTGAGAACACCACAATTCTGGGTTCTGTGGACCGCATTCTTTTCCGTTAACTTTGGTGGTTTGCTGCTGGTTGCCAACAGCGTCCCTTACGGTCGCAGCCTCGGTCTTGCCGCAGGTGTGCTGACGATCGGTGTTTCGATCCAGAACCTGTTCAATGGTGGTTGCCGTCCTTTCTGGGGTTTCGTTTCCGATAAAATCGGCCGTTACAAAACCATGTCCGTCGTTTTCGGTATCAATGCTGTTGTTCTCGCACTTTTCCCGACGATTGCTGCCTTGGGCGATGTAGCCTTTATCGCCATGTTGGCAATCGCATTCTTCACATGGGGTGGTAGCTACGCTCTGTTCCCATCGACCAACAGCGATATTTTCGGTACGGCATACTCTGCCAGAAACTATGGTTTCTTCTGGGCTGCAAAAGCAACTGCCTCGATCTTCGGTGGTGGTCTGGGTGCTGCAATTGCAACCAACTTCGGATGGAATACCGCTTTCCTGATTACTGCGATTACTTCTTTCATCGCATTTGCTCTGGCTACCTTCGTTATTCCAAGAATGGGCCGTCCAGTCAAGAAAATGGTCAAATTGTCTCCAGAAGAAAAAGCTGTACATTAATCAGAATGTTAAGCTAGCAACATGTGATTCCCGAAACATGGGATAGCAATCAGGCGCATAGCGTCAAGAGACAAAAAAGCCCGGCTTTCCGCCGGGCTTTTTTATTTTTTGAAACAGGGCAATCGATGGTTTTATGCTGTCGTGAGCTTTGTATCATGAAAAAGCTTTTTCTGATTTTTGCAGTCTTCTTTCAATTGGAGCAGCAGGAAGCATAGGGAAAACCGGGGTTCAAATTTACGACCAACTGGAAAGAAGATGCCATTTTTGCGGCAGGGCGACAATTGCGTCCGGGATGCAAAACCTTCGGGATTTTTGTAAACCGGTACAACGTTCCACTGAGCAATGCGACAGTAAATGCCTGTCGGGAAGCCCTTGT
>OGXI01000756.1_pt1 | contig 28617 bp, 23 predicted proteins | sample 1576221 | NCBI WGS metagenome assembly OGXI01 (sample SAMEA3541523, study PRJEB24748) | human gut metagenome | biome: human gut; feature: human-associated habitat; material: faeces | place: China | collected 2012
CGGGGGACCATCCCCACGCCGAGTGCAGGGAGAGGTCATGTGGTGATTGGAGCAAACGTGTGCGGATAAAACTGAAAAAAATAAAAAATAAAATAGTTATAGCTTGGGTGTCAGTAAATAATGTCTTATTAAGAATAATGTTTGCCAACACCAACAGATTCACTTACTTAGGATAAGGGCAGGAGTTGGATACTCCCGCCCTTGTCTCTATTCATCCTCTCCTATCAACTCTGATTCGATTTTATCCATATCACGTTCGATAGAACTATTCAGAATCTTGGCATAATGTTGAGTCATACGCACACTACTGTGTCCCAGCATCTTCGAAACATTTTCCAACGAAGCTCCATTTGCCAAAGTAACCGTCGTAGCAAAGGTATGCCGGGCGCAATGTGTTGTCAGATTTTTAGCTACTCCGCACAACGTTGCCAATTCTTTCAGGTAAGCGTTCATTTTCTGATTACTCGGTACAGGGAGAAGCCTACCCGTCGCAGCCCGATATTCCGCATATTTCTCCAAAATACGCAATGCAGGGCGCAATAAAGGAATGTTACACATATTATTGGTCTTGTTTCGAGCTTTTCGCAACCACTGCCTACCCCGCTTACCCTCGACGATATTTTCCGTGCTGAGAGACGCCACATCGACATAAGCCAATCCGGTCAGACAACAAAACAGAAAAATATCCCGAACCTGTTCCAAACGCGAAATACCAATCTGCTTTTCTTCCAGCCGCTTCAACTCATCCTGCGTCAAAAATTCCCGTTCAACAGTCTGCATTTTAAGAGGTAGCAAATCTATTGGATTGGTCTGAATAAGTCCCCGCGTTTTTGCAAGATTCACAATCTTACTCAGATTACGCAAATACTTGACAGTCGTGTTGTTATTATTACTCCGAACCGTCATTAAATAGTGTTGATACTCCTCCATGAGTTGTGCATCCAACGCTTTAACCTCTATATCGCTGATACCGCGGGTTGCTGTCAAAAACTCCCGGAACAGCTTCAGCGAGGTCAGATGCCGTTTATAGGTATTGGCTGCCGTCGTCTTACCGATCAATTCTTTCATCCGGGAATTGTGCTCTTCATAAAGTTTGCACAGCATCTCACCCTCCGGTTGTTCAACACCTCGATATTGCCGCATTACCTCTTGAACGCTTACCTGCTTACCCTCAGCCAATAACCCCCTCTCAATGTCGTAGATACGAAATTCCTGCTGGTCAAGATATTCATTCAACTGTTTGTTTACGAGGGTATTGTTCCTTACCCTACCTTTGGCCGTAACCCATTGGGACGGCATAGTGCTCCGACGAAGCGAGCACTCAACATACTCCTGATGGGAGGAGACACGCATAAAGATAGGCACAGAGCCGTCTTTAAGCGGTTTCCTCCGCTTAATAAAAAATAGAATGGATAACATCGTTACGATGAATTTATCGGGAAATCCGATGGTACAAAGATAAGCAAAATAAGTGAATTTTGCAAGTGTAAAACATTGCAATACAGAGAAATATAAAGCATTCTCTTGGACTTTCACTTGGACTTGGGAAGTCCAACTGCAACTCCCATGAATTCTCCAAGTAAACTCTTTCCGAATCCTGCCGAGAAGTGCATACAGAGCACAAAAAGAAAATCCCGTAATTCGCAGAATTACAGGATTTTTCTCATAACCGCTTGGTTTTCAGTGGAGGTGGCGGGAGTCGAACCAAACACAATACACACTGATAATCAACAATATATACAAACACAAAAATTAGCTCCCACGAAAACTCCAAGTGTCTGCTATCGCGCAGACGATGTAAAATAGTGCAAAATTAGGAAACATACAGCAAGGTTGTGGAAAATGTTTGGAAATGTTAAATTTTTTACAGACTTTTGCATCATCATCGTTTACAACGGGGACGATGAAAGATGCACCGGCCGTTGCGTAAGTCCGGAAAGCACAGCACCGTTATTCACGTCAGTACAGCAAGAGAAGCCGTAATTTGTCGTGGATTTTTTTGTCGCTTTAAGCGGCGAGGTTCTTTGACGTATGAAGAGAGCGGCCCGCTCTACTAAAAACAGGGCAACTCGGAGGAATGGTCGCGCCATGCCTCGTAATGTAACACGCCGGGTAGCTCCCGACATAATACTTTATTAATATGGAAAGAACAAATCAAAACATTCATTTCCTGATCGTTAAACCTAATAACTTAAATGATGCACAGTAATGAGACAACCCAAGTAGAGGCGTTGACAACGCGCATCTCTCTGCTCATGGCACGCCTTGAGCAGCTGGTGCAAACCGTCGAGAATCTGGAAGCAAAAGCCAAAGATGCGGAAGAAGAGAAATTTTACGACATCAACGATCTTGCCCGGATTTTTAATAGGTCCTCCCGAACCATTTTCAACTGGCGCGCCACAGGCGAATTGCCGATGAAAGAAATCGGGGGCAGCTGGTTCATAAGCAGAACCGAGTTGCAGAAATATATGAACACAAATCCCAACAAAACGAAAGGTGCAGGCCATGTACGATCCTAATCAAAGCCAGAGCCTTTCAACAGCACCACATGGCGGCATCACCCCGGACGATAGTCCGGCAATGGATGAGATGCTGCAGGGAGTTACCTCGCTTACCGAGGTTGCTCCGCAACCCCAAGGGTTGCAACTAAAAACAACGGGCGGTGACACACTCATCGAACAGATTGAACTGTTTTTACGTGCCCGATGGATATTTCGGTATAACGTAGTTTCGAATAAGGCTGAATTTAAGCTAGTTAAAGACCCAGACGCACCTTTTGTTGAGATGCGTGACTTTGACTACAACAGCATTCTCAGGGATTTGAAATACGCTGATCTACAATGTTCTATGAGTACACTGCGGATGATCTTGGCCTCAAAGTTTATGGTTGAGTATGACCCATACATCGAATACACGGTCAACCTGCCAGAGTATGATGGCCAAACTGATTACATTGAGCAACTTGCAGATACAGTAGCAACGGGAAATCAAGTTTTTTGGCGACGAGCCTTTAAAAAATGGTTCGTTGCAATGGCCGCCTCATGGATGCAACCGGAGGTTGTGAACCACACAGCTCTGATTATGAGTGGCGAACAAGGCATTGGCAAAACGACTTGGCTGGGCAACCTCATCCCTACACCTCTCCGAAAATATGTCTACGCAGGAATGGTCAATGTCAGGGACAAGGATTCGCAGGTAAAACTCTCAGAGTGCTGCATAATCATCATGGACGAACTCGAAAATATGAGTCGTAACTTGGATGCACTCAAAGAGTTAATAACCAAGCGGGATATTCATATTCGGAGAGCATATGCCTTTACACACGAGCATTATACTCGCCGAGCCTCTTTTGCAGGCTCGATTAATAACAAGGATTTCTTGCACGACATCACGGGGAATCGCAGATTCTTGTGTTTTGAGGCCAAACAGATTGATTACAAGCCTTTTACAGACCTAGATAAAGCCTATGCTCAAGCTATAAACTTGATCCAAAATGGCTTTCAATATTGGTTCTCGCAAGACGAGCTATCCGAGCTGGAACAAAATAATGAGGAGTTCCGGGCCGTAATTCCGGAGGAGGAGCAGCTCATGGCATTTTACGAACCATGCACAGAAGATGATACTGATGCCGTATTTATGTTAAATACAGAGATTCTCAAGAATCTGCTGCGTCTGTCTGGCTTACGAACGCTATCTGATCAAAAGTTGGGTAGAGTGCTGAAAGCTAGAAAATTCATTCGTATCAAACGTCAAGGCCGTTATGGCTACCTGATAAAGACTAAAACACAGGAAGTTCCAATAACATAATCGGATGCAAAGGGGAGAGGCGTGATGCTTCTCCCCTATTTTTTGCTTCGTGGGTAAGCAAGGTAAGCAGTCTGTAAAACTCAGCCCAGATTACGAGGGAAGACAAAGTGTCAGATTTTCAAAGTCAAGCACCCATTTCTGCTGCTCCATAAAAGAACATCCCAACAGACCATGAATCTGTATGCCCGACTCTTCCTCCACTTTTCCAAAAGCCGAGGATAAATCCATCACCGAGAAATCTGCTTTGTACTCCCGTTCTTCCAGAGAGAAAGTCATTTCAACGACATCTGTGGTCTGGAGTGTTCCATCTATCCCGAATTGATGCTGTTGGTTTGTTCCTCCCGAAAGCTGGAAGAACTCAGCTACTCTTTTATCAAGGACATTGATATTACTCCCTGTATCAAGTAAAAAGCACAGGTTCTTGGCCTGTGCTTCTACTATAATGGTGGGTAACCCAATTTCACTGAGAGCAACAAACAAACTTTGCTTCATTCTTTGGTGATTATTAGACGATTGTTCTTATTGTCAATTTCAACCTTTCCAAATTTAGTCAAGGCTGACTGACCTAATAAAAGCGGGGCATCTTGATTATGAACTACCGAGGCTTCGATATTTTTCAAATTTATCTCTCCGATAGCCACGCTTCGCAGTTTGATTTTTGTCCCTTGCATAATTTCCCCGGACGCTGTTTGATAATTCTGTCGCCCTAAGATATCATATTTATTTAGATAACCATTTTTAAGCATAAATGTCGCTTCAAGCGAAGAAATTGAAATATCGCTGGCTCCCGTATCTAATATGAATTTTAATGGCAAATTATTGACTTTACAAGGTACCTCGAACACTTCTGAAGATAATTTCTTTATCTGGACAACTGCGGTGACAGGGGTTGTATCTTTTTCTACAATATCAGTTGCAGTTAACTCCAAATTTATCTTCCGATATTTGTCGATTAACGCTTTGTATTCGGGTAAATTACGGATATTGTTAAGATCTTCGTCAACATCCATATGAATTAAATCCCTATATCCCTTTTCCAATGCTATCTTCAGGTATTCAAGGGACTGTTCCGGTTTATTCATAATGGAATACAGACAAGCTGCATCATAATAAGTACCGCTTGTCGGCCGATTCTCCAAAACAGCGTTCATATATTTAATTGCATCTATTTCCCGGCCGAGATAGAATAAAGCATATTGCTTGCAATTTCCAATATAATCTTTTGATTCGGTGTTTGCCACATGATTAAAATCTTTATTTGCCAACTCGATATTTCCCATATCCAAATATAACTTACCTCTATTAAGATAAGTATACAGATAATCCGGATCAATTTCAATTCCCGCATTATAATCTTCCAAAGCCCCGACCTTATCTCCGATACGTTCCTTGACCCAGCCTCGGCGATAATAAGCCCAACTATCCATAGGGTCAAGTTCGATAGCTTTTGTAAAATCCCGGATAGAGGCCTTATAGTCGCCATTCAACCTCTCCGTATCCGCTTTAGCATCATAGACACCTGCATTCTCTTCAACGGAATTAGCTTGGTCAAAAGTTTTTATTGCTTGCGAATAAAGTCCCAATTCCTTATAGCAAATTCCGATATCATATAAAATCGAAAGATCGGGGTCTTCCCGAGAATCCTTGACCTTCATATAATCTTTAAGGGCTAATTCATATTTTTCTGACGCAGAATATAACCTGCCACGAACATATACCAATTCCCAATCATCCGGATTTTCCGCTATCGCACGTCCCAATCGGGCTGTTGCATAAGTAGAAATCGGTTTAGAGTATTCGATCAATCTTCGTATCGAGAAATTATCTATATGAGCTATCTCCATATGCTTGATTAGGTCATCTACAGCCTTACGAGAATCTCCTAATTCATAGTAAGCTTCACACCTAAATCTGTATATTTCACTATAAGTGTCGTCCATTTTTTCAACTTGGTTCAATATGTCGATTGCAGATTGAAATTGTTTTATCTCAATCTTATTGCGAGCAAGTCCTATTTGTGCTTTGAGATGATTGGGATCAATCCGTAACGCCTCATTGTAATCTTTATCCGATAAATCGTATTCTTTGCGATTAAAGAACAACTGCGCTCTATTACAAAAAATGTCAATATCTTGCGGAGACAGTTTCAATGCGGTATTATAATCTGTCAATGCCGCATCATAATTTTCGACCTCATTATAAATCCCGGCTCGCAAATGGAATAATTGAGATTTAGGTGTTATAGTTTTTTTTGTGTGAGTTCTGATCGCGTGTGTTATGTCAGAAAGAGCATCATTATATTGGTCAGTCTCATAATACACGATAGCTCGTAGATACAATGCATCGGAATCATCCGGATAATTTTCTATGTAATTGCTGTAATTTTTCAATGCCAAAGTCAGATCGTCATTCTTATAAGCCTCAATACCTTTGCGGAGTTCTGACTTGTCTTGTGCATAACTTGAAGCGAAATAGCACAAGATCAAAAAAAGGGATAATAGTTTTTTCATATGTAAAATGTTTTTACGCAGTTAGATTGTGTGTTTTATAGAAAAGTAAGTGGGAGGGGAATTATAATTTATCTTTTATATTAGGTGGTAACATTTTTTCAAAATCATAAAATAACTTGCGTTTCTGCAAAATTTCTTCAATGTTATATGCTACAGTACTATTAGATGAAGCCAACTCTTTCAATTTTCCAATCGTTAAATTCAACCCCGTCGCAATAGTTTCCTTGCGGGAGGTAAACATACTTGTTGGAATCCTTATCGGGATTTGCATTTGAATCCAATCATTAGCTTGGATTCTGTCTAATATTGCAACTCGACAAGTGTATGCAAGGACATAGAAATCTTCTTTATTATCATAGACATCTAAATTATCCTGTATTTTCCCAGAAAGAGTAGATAAAGTTTTATATACCTTTCCCATGGATATTGAAATCTTCTGCAATTCCAGTCCCGCCTTAATCCCGTTCATCATAATTTATATATTGACTATTATCGGATACTTTCATCATTTGTTGAACTTGCCAATTGGCATAATTATCTATTTCCTCAATCATTTTTTCTTGTGGATAACCGTCAGGGAATACCCATTTCTTTTTCTGGTATCCTAACAGCGGCATATTCGTAATAAACAAGATTTCTAAATGTGTACCTATATAATACATAACACAATTAGCGGATTCTGCTTTGTTTTTTAATTCAATACTGCTTGTTCCTAATTTAGTAATATGCATTCCTGCCCCTTGTAAAAATTCTATTAGGACGCTATATTTTTCATCCATGCCCCCATAATTCGTCACATGAGTTTGAATATGTTCATTGTGCTCTTTTACAAATTTGAACAACAGCCATACAATGACAGCCAAGATTAAAATCCAAATCATTTTCAATTATTTATGTGTGTTAAAGAAAAAGATTATTCCTCTAAGTACCGATGGAGGGCATAGTTGCATTCCTCTTTCAATATGCTTTGATAATTAAGACCATATAATTCACACAAAGACAAAAGTGTGCTATCATTTTTCATCTGCTGATAAAAAGTTGCGATAGCAGATTTCACTACCAATCCCAACATGAGAGGATCGTTGTATTGCGACTGAGTTGTCATTTTTTTTACATTTTGGTCAAATCCTGCTCTAATTTTCTGTCTAATGGTATCTTCATTATTATTTTGCGGTTTTGTAAATTCTTCAAATCCTCCATTTGATAAAAAACTTATAACTGCACTTTCTCGTTCTGACTCATTTAATAGATTATTTTTACCATTTGCAATTCCTGCGACAAGTTTACTAATAGCCTGTTCTTCAATGCCTAATTTTGATGCTATTTTCTTGCAGTATCTAATTTCAGATTCAGCACATTCCCCGTCAATCATCATCAAAGCAACCATTTGTGTCAAGTGTTTCCCTCTTAGGTTAAAGTCGTTTGGATAAGCATCAGGAGCATTCATTACATTTCCAGATATAGTCTCAACTTGGATTCCGTCTTGACGGCATAAATTAAATATAAACAAGGATTCTTTATCTGTAATTTCTCCATCAATAGCAGCTAATGTCAGTAAATCACGTAATCGGCATCGCAACTCATTATTCTCTTGTGATGTTGAATTTGACTTGTTGAGTAAATCTTTCAATCCCATAATAGTAGTTTTTTCTTCTGCCGTCCCTCACAGATGGATTAGTAGTAAAAAGAAAGCGTAGGACTGAAAGCCTATTTTACTAAAGCGGGTTCTGGAATACCTCGATGGATAAAACAAGCAACAGCCCTACGCCTATATACTTGGGTAAGTATACGACGAAAGGATAAGTCCGCTTATTCTCACCATCAATGAATTTTCCAGATTCGCTTTATGGGAATAAACTTACACTTTCCGTGTCAGTTAGTATGTTCCACAAAAGTAGAAAACTAACTTGGGAAATGCAATAACTTATCCTTCTTTTTAGGACTGTTGCAGAAACAAATTTCGGTTTAAAGTTTCAGAAAATCAATATTGATCTTAGAAAATGTTTACTCTTTCTTGCGGGGGTCTGCTCTTATGTAGGCCACAAGGACAAATATAAGCCCTCCGACAAGTGTCAAATACAAATCTTTCATAAATTCAGTACTCTAAAATAGTGCATAATCGGCACGTCTCACAATGATAGCTGAGTGCCCCCAAATAAAAAGAGAGGCATGGATCGCTCCACACCTCCCGTTGGTATTCAAATCTCCGGTTTATCCCCGGATGATTTTCAGGTAGTACGTCAGACTTTGAATTACCACATCTTCGATAAACTCCACAAAGGCCGAGTTATCTCCCGAGGATGCTTCCTCCAAAGTCTCATAGTAGCGTCGCCTCGTCTCATTGTCTCCTTTGATATTGGCAATAGGATAGCCGTGTTGCATCAATATCAGATTCATCAACAGACGGGCTGTCCTGCCATTCCCATCAATAAAGGGATGAATAGACACCAGTTTCTCGTGCATTTGAGCCGCCAATATAACCGGGTGCATGGAATCCTTGTTTGCCTCGTACCATTGAAACAACTCGTCCATTTTGGGCTGTAACAGGTAAGGCTGGGGAGGAATATGCTTGCTGCCGCTGATAATGACAGGTACACGGCGGTATTTTCCTGCATTGTCTTTGTCTATGCTGTGCAGGACAATGGCATGAATATCCAACAGCACACGTTCCGAGATCGGCTCTTTCTTTTGGGCTATGTCCTTGATAAAATCAATGGCCTCTTTATGGTTGATAGCTTCCAAATGCTCCCTCAGCCCTTTGCCTGCAATGGTAATACCTTTGTTGACCACCATATCCGTTTCATGGAGGGTCAGGGTATTTCCCTCAATGCGGTTGCTGTCATAGGTATACTCAATCTCCAGAGCCTCTGTGATGCGGTAATTCTCATTAGCCCTGTATTGATTCAGTTCACCTAAAAGGGTGTCGATCTGTTGCAACTTGTCATCCATACGCACAAAAATACACAAATTTCAGACAAAAGATAATTCCCGGCGCTCTTTTAGAGAGTCTGTACACCTATCTTTCCATAATATGAAGGAAGATAGATGTATAACTCCCGCGCAGATAGTTTGTGTTATATAAGCAACTAAGTGCGCATCATTCAACTTTCATATCATAATGGAGGAAAAAAGCAGGGGGATAGAGAGAGTTGTATTCCATAAAATATAGGAATACTTCGGAGCTGCCTCTGTTGATTGAATATCCCGAGTAATATTCCGCACATACTTTGAATTATTTAGAAAGTAAGTGCGTAGAGTTTCAAGCTGTCGAATTTTTTTGTCCCATTTCCCTATAAGGTGCAGTTTTGGAAAATCCGACAGCCTGTCTTACTCCACAAACCACCTGTACTCACTCTCTCCATACAGAGCCTTGTTGATACCCTCAGCAAGTTGCGAGGCATTGAGTGCCCTGTCCAGAAAATTGTCGATGTAGGAGGACTTATTAGCCCCTGTAAGTAGGTTGTAGACCTTCCACATGGAAATCTCTCGGCTCTGTGCATCTACTCCGAAAGCCTCGTCCTGATAGTAAGCCCTTGCCACCAGATTGATCTGGGTGTCTGTCATTAGAAGCTGGGGCAGTCTCTTTTTATCCTCCTGGGGCAGGCATTGATAAAGCCGTGACTTTCCCAAGAACTGAGCGAACTGATGTTCTGTCATGGAAGAGTTCACAAGGGTTTGCATCTGCCTTGTGTGTTTCTCGGGGTTATAGAGCTGGAACAACTCCATGACAGCCTGAAAGAGGGCCTGTGTATTCATCACCTTGATCTCGCTCTTATAGCCGTCCGTGGAGACACACATATTGCAGCAGACCATGTTCTGAAAGCCCACAAAGACCTTGAATTTCTCCGCAGATTTCTTGTTGTAGAGGTTTTCCTGGTTGTAGGCCCTTACTCCTCCTACCGTCAGCTTTAAGGGGTTTCCGTCGATGTCCTCATGGATAGTGGGGATTTCAAAACAGAACATCATCCGCTCATAGTAGATGGTCTTGTCTGTCTCTAAAAGCTGATTCACGGATTTGTGGATAGCTTCGGGGATTCTGCCCTTGATGATATGACTTACCCGGACAGAGGGGCTGTCGATGGTTTCTCCCCGGAAGAACTGCTGTGCCGCTTCATGGACTGTCTCCACAAAGGCAGGGTGTGAAATGGTTACCTCGTTGTCTTTGGAGAAAACCGGGACCACACAATCACTTTGCAGGTGGCGGATTGAAACCTCTTTGGTATTGGCCTCTATAAAGGGTGTGGTCTTATCCGTCCTGAGCGGCTGTGTAATATTGATAGGATGTTGTGTCGGTAGAGGAATAATCTCTTGCCTAACGGGATGGAGTTGGAGCGCTGTTTCCATAGTTTTGAGGGGTTTGGGGTTGAATGATGTTTGATTGAGGATTGAGGTTGCACCAGTTCAGGATGGCTTGGCCTACTTTGGGAGTGATGGTAAACTCGGGACGCCCCATGAACAGACCTGTTCTGTCTTTGGAAGCCTGCACATGGTGTTTGAGGTCTATATCCAGGACGACGGTAAATTCATAGTCCATGCCATCCCTTTGCATGGCTTTAAGGCCCACTTTCTCCGGGACCATCTTGCCGTTCTTTTCATTGAGCACATAATCCTGCTTGGTGCGCATGGTACAGATGATATGCACGGGAGATTGGAGGATTTTCTGCACAAAGGCATTCTGTCGGGGTGTGACTTTGGCCCAGTTTGCAAAGGAGTTGCCTTGCAGTCCTGCATGGAAATCCAGCAGGTAGTCCCAGCATTGGGAGATACTGTCCACGATGATTACCTCCATGCCTGCATTTTCACAGAGGGTGATGGCTTCGATGTAATTCTCCGGGGAATAATCACCACCGAGGGAGACCACATTGTAGGTCCCGAGGTGAGCATAGAGATCGGCAGAGCCATTTTCTGAATCTATGACGGCAATTTTAGACCAGTCAGAGGTCATGCCATAGGCCAACAGGAGGGCTGAATAGGTTTTGCCCGAACCTGCACAGCCTTGGAGAGCCAATTTGATTTTGGCCTGCTTTCTTGTAGAAGGGCGAATGTGTAACATAAAAGTTGTTTTAATTTGAATTAAATATTATATTTGAAAAGTTTACATCTAAAATTCTTATTAATATGTTTGTTTCTGCAATAGAAGAGGCTAAGGAATTTACCAGGCCAATACACTCAATTATGAGGTGCTATAAAAGCACAGAAATTATTCCTGCAGCAGCAACTTTATTCATTCTTAATGAGGATGGATATGCTTTGACATGCAAACATGTTGTAGAGGGGCTTATTGCACCTGCAGATGAGATCAATGCAAAATACGCATCCTATAAGGCAAGGATTAATGAAGTTCCATTAGGGGCAAAACGGACAAAGAAGATTTCAGATATAGCAAAAAAATTTGGATACACATCTGAAAATATAATTGAAATCTATAATCACCTTATAGATTGTGTAGATAGATTTTCAGAGTTGAAATGGATATGTCATCCCGTTTATGATCTTGCTATACTCAAATTTAATGGATTCAATGAATTATATTGTAAAAAATTTCCTATTTTCTTAAAACAAACTAATCAGATTCAACAAGGAAAATTTTTATGTCGATTGGGGTATCCATTTCCAGAATTTACGAACTACACATACAATAGAGAAACTGACGCTATTGAATGGTCTGACTTTGGAATTTCAGAATCTCCGAGATTCCCTATTGAAGGAATGGTGACTCGCTTTGTTAAGGATGAAGAACGAAATTTTGGTATTGAACTAAGTACTCCTGGATTAAAAGGTCAAAGTGGAGGACCTCTATTTGATGAAAACGGAATTATATATGGGATGCAATATCAAACTATATTTGAGTATTTGGGTTTTGATGTAGTAGATAAAACGGAACTTATTAATAATCGCAAAAAGAAAATATCAAATTATCCTTATATTCATTTAGGTCGATGTATTCACGTTGATGTTATAAAAGATTTTTTACGCGAACATAATGTAAAATTTAATGAACAATAAAACAGGCAGAAAGCCCGAAAGCCTCCTGCCTGTCCTGAGAACCCTTAATCAGCTTAAAATACAGCCAATGTAGGGGCTCCTCCCTCGCCCCGCTGATGGAGCATCATAAACATCTCTCCTGTCTCGGCATTGCACACCTGAGACACCACCGGGTCTGTCAGCTGTCCTGTCTCTACTTTCCGACTGCAAGGGCCTGTTTCAAGGCCATAGACAAAGAATACCTTGCCTGTGTGGGGATTCTGTTTGACTTCCAGCTTCTCAACTCCCTGCTGGGCCTTGAACTGGGCTACCTCCCACGTCTCGATAAATTTCAGATTGCTTTCCATACCACAAATATTAATTTTAAATGGTTGTGGCGGGGGACCATCCCCACGCCGAGTGCAGGGAGAGGTCATGTGGTGATTAGGGCAAACGTGTACACAGAAAACTGAAAAAAATAAAAAATAAAATAGTTAGAACTTAGGGGTCAGGAAATAATGTCTTATTAATAATAATGTTTGCCAACACTAACAGATTCATTTACTAAAAAAACAGGGCGGGTGTTTTATACTTCCGCCATTATGCGCACTTAGTTTTATAATTATATAACAAATTAACTGCGCAATATATTTTGATTGAGATTAGCTATATCCCAAGTTTCAATGCTTAAACTTGGAGGCATACCGATATACCGGGTTAATTCTTCATGCATTACTTGACGCACATATTCATAATGTTCTTGCGTCGTTACAATAGAATCATGGATAGTGAATATAGGAATAGTGTGCTCCCTTTCGACCCAGATTCTTTTGCAACACTTATGCAGAATGATCGTGCTTTCAATAGCTTGTAACATACGGGATAATCTGCTATGCGGGTCCTCCATTGGACAGTCTGAATAATTTCGTTTTATAATTCTGAATAATTCTGCCACTTTGGGATATAATTCAGTAGTAAAGATTCTTTTCAGGTTATTTATCATCGGATCATCGTGTTGTCCCTGATTACCTGAGAAAAGCAGGTAGAACATAAGAATCTTTGCATCATCTCGCTCTATTCGCACTTGCCCCGGTGTGATCTGGTCATTTGCTATATCCCTTATCTCTTCGTAAATATGTCCGGATGAAACCAATTGCTTATATACTGCAATATCACTATCGGTTAAGGTTGCAAAATAACGATGTACATGTTCCTTTAACTGTTCAGACGCAAAGAGTTGTTGTATATTATCTGGCAAATTATACAAGGTAAGAGACAGCCCCGAATCTCTATCCCAAAATCCGGGATTCAAAATTAAACAGGTAAGATAAGGTTGGCAATTTTTAATATCTATGCCGACTAATTTTTGCTCGTTATAGGTAATAAAGTTCCGAAAATCTTTTTGGATATTGGTAAGAACAGAGTGTAGTCTATGCACATTCCCGTCAATATGTGGCTCATAATCCTGACTTATAATCTTGCTGATGTTTCTGATTACAGCCATGTATTGTGTAAATGGATTTTTATACTGCTGTTTATCCCTGTTCCAATCCCAAGATGCACGAGTGCTGTCTTGCATTCTAATTCTTCGGATGGTTTCAGCATAACCATAGGCTTGGCCGTCGATTTGGAGTTTCTTTTGGTCATACCAATAGAACAGATAGGGATAATCCTCCCTGTCCGCAGCACTATCAATTTGTGAATCTTGAGAATAGTCTCCAATGAGTACAAGTTTACTTTCATAAACTGAATTTTCATACCGAGGAGCCCACTTATACCCTCGTGATCTTTCTCCCGCAATATACTGTCCGTCACAAACCAATACACCGGTATTTACCAGATAATCCAAGTACAGATTATAATCTCTCATGTGTCTTTGAAGGGTAGGTGTATGGATAGGGATAAATCCATTCTCAGTGATTAAATCTGAGTTTCTTCCGGGGATGGATGATAGCAAATGCAAAATATAAAGAACTTTGAAATCTCGAAAAATTATTCTGCGCCTGAATCCATAATTTTCTGGAGGGTATTGGGTTTTAAGACATTCCAAATCAAAATTATTAGGAAGGACAACATAAGCTCTGTGAAATTTTCCCGCAAAAGCCAGAAGAAGAAAGTTGGCAAGTCTCACAGGTGCCTTAACATGAGGCTCTGCATTCGACCCCATCCACCAGTCTCTAACTTTATTCCATATATCCCGGAATCCTATATTCTTTTTATCCATTATGATATGAAAGTTAAATTCAACTTAATTGGAAATATTTCAGTAGATTTTCCTCGGTTCTCGGGATTCTCAGAGGACCGTGTTTTTTGAATCCCATCGGATTTTTACCCTTTATAAGGTAAATTTTAGGTCTCTCTACCAAGAATAGAGCTTTCAGCAGGCTTACCGATGCACGCTGTTTGATAGTCTTGTGAAGATGGTATTTTACTATTGGAGCAATCAGCTCCTGTATTTCCGAGGCTTTATATTTTCTGTCGATCTTGAATACCCTGAGTAAATCCCGCTTGAATGGGTGCTTATCATCCAGGGCCCAGAATACAGCGGCATTTTGGAAGTTTTTATAGGCTCTCTTATCGCTATGGCGAATTTCCCATAGATGGTCAATAAGGGTGTTTGCATCTACATATTTTTGAAGAGAATAGAATCTGTTCACAAATGCCGAGCACCCTTTACGGGATTGAAAGGTTTGTTTTTCTCCTGCTGTCAGGAGTCGAGATTTAGTGATCTCTCGCACCTCATCAATTATTTCAGCAAGTTGAGCGTCAACAGTCGTCTGTAACTCATCCTTGTTTATTTGTTCTATCTTTTTCTGTTGCTCGGACAGGGGGAGTTTTCCATATCTATTCTCGAATGTTACCTTGTGCCCTTGCGCTTCCAAAGCCAGTTGCAAGTGAGCGATCGAATCATAGATGGTATTACTCAGCTTCTGACGTTCTACAAGGTAGTCAATATTCATATATGCAACCACATCCTTGCTGAAATAGTCTCTGCGAGTTAACTGGATAGGTCTCTCTCCAGAAATAGAAATCGCTCCTTTCTCCCGGATTGCAGTTTTAACTATCTCGAATAAGTCCAGTAAATCTTTATCTTGTTCTGCTAACTCGGAGGCTGATTTTTGTAGGTGAAGAAGAGCGTCAGCCTGTTTGAGCAGGGTGGCTTGGTAATCTCCATCTGCATTCTGTCGCCACTTTTCACGGGTGTTGTAAATGATGGTGTCGCTCAATATCCCATTCGAGAATCTGCATCTTCCATGTATCTGCGTCAATTTATCCGGGGAAAGCATCTGATAGTTCTGTCGGGCGTTGGAAACCGTAATAAGGTGATAGTAGTCCTCAATGTCCACTCCTGCAAAATAGCAGCTTGTGATGAAATTGATTCTTTTAGGCAGCTTGTTCCCTTCGGCCAATTCCGCATAATATGTCCCGGCTTCCTCTACTGATGAATCACTACACAGAATAGCACAATCCTTTAGGTGTTCATCGGGCAGCAGTTTGATGATATTCCTGCAATGCCGGATAGAATTGTAGGCAATCACTATCTTTTCAGTCGGAGGTAAAAATTGTATCTGCTGTGATGTCAGCGCATCCAGATTATCCGTGTAATAGAGTTGTATCTTGCGTTTGGGTGCATCTTTCCATGATAAGTTGAACTTGCATTCCTGTTGCAACTGAGGATTGGAAAACTCCCTCATAGTTGCGGTTACAAGGCATCTGTTCTTGGGTGGAAATTCAAAGTAATGGTCTATAAGAGATTCCAAACTGGGCCTGTAATTACTCTCCGACTGAATCATGTCCACCTCGTCAATCATCAGAAAATAATCCTTATAGTGCTCTTTTCCGATGATCTGCAATAGTTTGTATAGACTGTCAGCCACTACAAGGAATTTCTTGTATACTACTTTATCGTCGGACAGATAACTTTGGATTTCTTTTATGCTCGTCGTATCTCTCTCGTCATTGATTTTTCCTCCGACATAAAGAAGTTTGGTCTTATTCCGCTGCCATTTGTTGTAGGCCAGAATCTTGGTCGGAAATACAATGATGGAATCTCTTTTTGAATCAATTTCCAATGAAGTTGCTCCAATGCCTGCTACCTGTTTATCCACTATGCCATGGGGCATCTTATCCATATAAAAAGATAGCTTCAACTGTACACTATCGCTTCCAACAGGAATGGGAACAGGTGTTCCCTGTTCAAGGGCATTCATTATTTCATCCACATTGCCTGGGAAGCCTATCTCCAGGGGCAGGTCCGATAGCTGATTTATCTCCTGATCTATAAAAGTTGCCTTGTCTTCAGCGGATAGTGATATCCACCCATCCGCTGAATCATGCAGGTCTTTATAAGTATTAGGAACAGACTGCTTGGTCGTTACTGTCGGTGCAGAAAGTTGAGGTGTTGCTACTAAAATCGTCTTCTCCTCCTTTACTGGTGGTACGTTGATCTCGGCCTCATCCGGAAAATCCTGTAAAACAGAAAAATTCAAATTGGAAAGGTCTAAATTCCCATTTCCCATGATATCTGCAACCTCTGCTGCGATATCATCCATATCTTCCAAATCAATCATATCTGCTCACTTAACATTTTAATACAAAACTTATCTATCTGAACAAATATAGCAAAAGTTAAGGGGAATATTGCCGTTCCCCTTAACTTTATATAAGATGTTGCATCGCCTCATCCATCCGTTCATTTTCGAAACTGTCCAGATAGATTTGGGTCACTCGCTCAGAACTATGTCCGAGAGATTCAGAAATAATAGAGGTAGGAACTCCAGCCCTTTTCAGCACCGTGGCATAGCTATGCCGAGCTACATAGGTTGTGAGTTTAATCGGTATTTTCAACTCCCTGCCTATCTCGGCCAAAGCCCGGTTTACCTTGGTAATGACCTTGTGATGCCTGTTTAATTTTTGTTGGATCGTTTTATGTTCCTTTGAATAGATAGGGAACAGGTAGATGTTTCCGAAAGCATAACTTTCAATAATCTCCATAGCCCGGCTGTGAATAGGCAAATTCAACAATTTCCCGGTTTTCTGCCGTCTGTAAACCAATCTGCCATCCACAATGTTCTGCCGAGTGAGATTGGCCATGTCTGCGAAATTAATCCCGCCCATCAAATAGGAGAAGCTGAAAAGGTCAATGGCAAACCGAGTATAAAAATCCCGCCCCTCACATGGGAAATCCATAACAGCTTTCACCTCAGTCTTGGATATGGCCCGTTTTGGAGTTTCTGCGTGCAATTTACCCACTTTGTAACTCTTGAATGGGTACTGCTCCATCTTGGCATATCCACGCTCTATGGCCTGATTAAAGACCATTCTCAGGGTTCTGAACCGGACACCTATGGTATTCTCAGCCCTACCCTGCCTGCGGAGCCACAATTCATAGCGTTTCAGCCACAAATGGTCGATGTCAGAAAAATAGACACTCAGGTGCTTATTGAATTTGAGCAACGACCGATAAACTTGCTCCACAGAGGTAGCATAACCTGTCCTGCGTTCATCCTGCAACTCCCGGATGATCTGTTCAAAGAGCTCTCCGACGGTCACAGCCTTCACAGGTTTGGAGATTTGTTCTTTAAGGGTTGTTGCAGTAAATTCCCGATTCTCGGATTTCAGTTCCACAACCTTGCCCTTACACTCACATAATTTATTGGCAATCAGTTTCTCCAGATATTCTCTGTCAGGACAATCCAATGTGGGCTGATTTCTGTCGAAATCCCAATACTGCGGGGCAACAGACACTCCAAGGCTGATATATTTGGTCTTGCGGTCTTTTGTAATGCGTATTCTTAAAGGAAATTCATTGTTTTTGAGAGGCTTGTATTTGAAGCATACCACCTCGATAGTTGTGCTCATGGGTAAAACACCGGGTAAAACAAACCCTGTTTTTCGCCCGTTTTACACCAAAAAGAAAGAGAGTCGCATTTCTGCAACTCTCTGATTTTTAAGTGGTACCACCAGGAATCGAACCGGGGACACAAGGATTTTCAGTCCTTTGCTCTACCAACTGAGCTATGGCACCATCCGCGAAAAACGGGGTATTCCCTGTTATCGTGGTGCAAAGATAAGCAAAAAATTTAATACTGCAAATGCCTTATGCAATTTTGTCGGTAAATTTTTCCCGGCCTGGCAAAAAAACTACCGACCCGGAAATCAGAAAAAAGTCCGCTGCCCAAACGGACAGCGGATTTGACAGGCATGATACAGAGACGCTTAATTCGTTTTATTCTGGTTCGCCTCGCCGATTTCCGGGTTGGCAATCACGACGGAACGCGGCAGCTGGAACCGCATACCGGATTCGTTCTGCTCCCACATGGCTTTGTAAATGTGGTTGTTCGCAACGCCTGCCGCCGTCATCGCGGCATCGTCCCGGCGATCAATCGGCATATTCAAACGCCGGCGGTCGAGCCACTCCAGAGCGCCCTCCATCCACATCTCGATACGTTTCTGAAGAATGATCTCCTCGACGACATCGTCGAGCGAAGCGGCCGTGATGTCATAACCCGGATCGCGGTAGGTCGTCACGTAATCCTTGAGCGTCTTCTTGGCTGCGGCGATGTTGCTGTGCGCCTCGGCTTCAGCCTTGATGAAGACGGCCTCTTCGGCGCGCATATAGATCAGATCGGTATTGTTCCAGTCGCCGTTGTAACTGCGGAACTTGACCGAGACGTACTCCGAACGCGCTTTCACGCCCGAAGCAAGCGTATTGGGCAGGTTGGAAGGCAGGAGGCAGGCATAACCGCTCGTCGCAGCGTCCGGGTCCGGATTGTCCGTCTTGTTGAGCCACCAGCCGCGACGCACGTCGGTCGGATTCAGACGCGCATAGAGGTAGGAGTGGATCGGACGCTCGGCCCACATACCCGCATAACCGCTCATGTAGGGGTCCATCTGCGAACACCAGGTAGCCCATGTCTGGCAGTTGTCGGCCGTCATCTTGAAGCCGAAGATCAGACTCGGAACGTTCTCGATACGGTTGAAGCCGCTGTTGTAGTTCTCCTTGGAGACGAGCGTGTATTTGGCCAGAATATCGTCGGCCAGCGAGACGGCTTTCCCCCAGTCCTCCATGACCAATGCGACACGGGCGCGCAGAATGGCGGCCACGCTGGCGTCGAAATCGGTCCGGGAACCGGTGTCGTCGTATCCGATCTCCTCGAAAATACGCAGCGCTTCGTCCAGGTCGTCGGTAATGCGTTTGTAGACCTGCTCCATCGTGGCGCGCGGCAGATTCTGGCCGAGGGTCTCCTCGGTGGCCAGAGGCACGCCCGGAAGGTCCTTGTTCGCCGCCGAGTAGGGATACTGGTACACGTTGATCAGGTGGTAGTAGCCGAACGCGCGGGAGGTCAGCGCACGGGCGCGGTAGGCCTTCATCGTCTCCGACTCGGCGGAAGCGTCGAGGGTACGCCCGCCCAGATCGACGGCGCAGAGTGCCAGCGTCTCATCCATCGGCAGCATACAGCTGCCGTACCGCACCAGCCCGGCCTTGTCGCCCAGCGCTTCTTTTATGGCCGTGCCCAGCGCAATGCCGATGTCCTCAATGGTGTGGTGGCAGTCTACGTCCAGGTCGCCGCGGCAGGTGACGCTTACATCAAACAGGCCGTGGCGGGCGAAGCCGTCCAGCATGTGGTCAAAAAAGCCGATGCCCGTGTGCAGGTCGGCCCTGCCGGTGCCGTCCAGGTCAATCGTCAGCGTGATCTGTGTCTCCCGCGTATTGCGGGTGACCGTCGCAGTGCGTGCCATAGGAATCCCCCTCTTTAGTGCTTTAAACTAACTATAGCACGTTGGGGCGTGTGCGTCAACATTTTCTTAGCCTTCCCCCTGGGGGGGAAGGTGGCCCCGCAGGTTTATAAAATTCGCCCAAATTTATTTACGAAATCGCAACACTTTTCCCGGCGGCAGGCGCTACAATAGAATTATGATTCAAAAGTGTCTTTTTTGAAAGGACAAGCACCACCATGGCAAAAATAATCGGAATTGACCTGGGGACTACCAACAGCTGTGTGGCGGTGGTCGAGGGCGGCAAGCCCGTCGTCATCCCCAACGCCGAGGGGCAGCGCACGACGCCCTCTGTCGTCGCGTTCACCAAGGTGGGAGAACGGCTGGTGGGCGAGCCCGCCAAGCGCCAGGCCGTGACGAACGCCCCCCGCACCGTGTCCAGCGTCAAGCGGCTGATGGGCAGTGAGACCCGCGTGCCCATCGACGGAAAATGCTACACGCCGCAGGAGCTGAGCGCCCTCATCCTGCAAAAACTGAAGGCCGATGCCGAGGCGTATCTCGGTGAGCCTGTCACCGAGGCAGTCATCACCGTGCCCGCCTACTTTAACGATGCCCAGCGCCAGGCCACGAAGGACGCCGGGCGCATTGCCGGGCTGGACGTGCGCCGCATCATCAACGAGCCGACAGCCGCGGCGCTGGCCTACGGGCTGGACAATGGCCGCACCCAGACCGTCATGGTCTATGACCTCGGCGGCGGCACATTTGACGTGTCGCTCATCCGCATCGGCGACGGCATCGTGCAGGTGCTCTCGACCTGCGGCGATAACTTTCTGGGCGGCGACGACTTTGACGAGCGCATCGTCAACTGGCTGGCAGACCGGTGCAGGGCCGAACACGGCGTGGACCTGACGAATGACCGCGTGGCGATGCAGCGCCTGCGCGAGGAGGCCGAAAAGGCGAAAAAAGAGCTTTCCAGCGCGAAGCAGACCGACATCAATCTGCCGTTCCTCACGATGGCGGCAGACGGTGCGCTGCACCTGCAAACTACGCTGACACGCGCTAAATTTGAGGAGCTCTGCGCCGATTTGATCGAGCGCACCGCCCTGCCCGTGCGCAACGCCCTGAGCGACGCACGCCTTTCGGCCAGCGACCTGGATCAGGTTTTGCTGGTCGGCGGCTCGACCCGCATCCCGGCGGTGCAGGCCAAGGTCGTGCGGATGACCGGTCTGGAGCCGTCCAAATCGCTGAACCCTGACGAGTGCGTTGCACTGGGCGCGGCGGTGCAGGCCGGACGTCTGGGCGGCGAGATGCTCTCCGGCCCCGGCGAGGATCTGCTGCTGATGGACGTGACCCCGCTGACCCTTTCCATCGAGACCGTCGGCGGCGTGGCAACGCATTTGATCGAGCGCAACTCCACGATCCCGACGCGGTTCAGCAAGGTATTCACCACCGCCGCGCCGTTCCAGAACACGGTGCAAATTAAAGTGCTGCAGGGCGAGCGCGAGTTTGCCAGGGACAATAAGCTGCTGGGCACCTTCACGCTGCGCGGCATCAAGCGCGCCTGGGCGGGCGTGCCGAAGATCGAGGTCACGTTTGACATCGACGCCAACGGCATTGTCAAGGTCAAGGCGCGCGACATGGACACCGGCAAGCAGCAGAGCATCACGATTTCGGGCACATCGAACCTGACCGAGGATGAGATCAAACGCGCCAAGGAGAACGCCGCCGCCTTTGCCGGGCAGGACAAAGAGCGCAAGGCCGCGCTGGAGGCGCTGAACGCCGGCGAGGCCGCGCTTTACCGCGTAAACACCGCGCTGGGCAGCAAGGCCGGCAAGGCGCTGGACCGCGAGACCCGTACTAAAATCAAAGAAGCAGAAAGAACGCTGGAGCGCGTTCTGAAGCACAAAAAGGCCGACAAGCTGACCCCCGTGGACGTGAATGCCATCAACACCGCACGGGAGGCGCTTTCCGCTGTGGCCGCCCCGCTGGTGGCCCGGTGGGAGAGCGAGAAGGCGTAAAACGAGGCGGCAGCCGCAGGGCCCCCGGGGCGATGCAAGCATCCGCCCGTGCCCGTTTGCGGTACTATTGAACAATGCCTTTTCCCCGCTTGCGCGGGGATTTTTTTTGTGCTATACTACCCAACATAGCACTTTAGTAGGTTAAAGGGGAAAAGGAAAGTGAAAACGATTCGTTACGCCTTTGTGCGGTCCCTGCCCATCATGGCGGGGTATATCGTGCTGGGGCTGGGCTTTGGTGTGCTCTTGCAAAGCAAGGGCTACGGCGCGGGGTGGGCGCTGGTCATGAGCGGGCTGATCTACGCGGGCAGCATGCAGTATGTCGCAATTGACCTGCTGGCGGGCGGCGCGTCGCTGATCTCGGCGGCGATCATGACACTGATGGTCAACGCGCGGCATCTGTTTTACGGAATTTCGATGCTGGAACGCTATAAAGACACCGGCGCGGCCAAGCCGTACCTGATTTTTGCGCTGACCGATGAGACCTATTCCGTCGTGTGCAGCGGCGGCGTGCCCGAGGGCGTGGACCGGAAAAAATACTATTTCTGGGTGTCGCTGCTGAACCAGCTTTACTGGATCGCAGGCGGCGTGGCGGGCGCACTGCTGGGCAGTGTGCTGCCGTTTGACACGACGGGCATCGACTTTTCGATGACCGCGCTGTTCCTCGTCGTTATGACCGAGCAGTGGAAGGCCAGCCGCGACCATACCCCCGCGCTGGTGGGGCTGGGTGTGTCGCTGGTCTGTCTGCTGATTTTCGGCAGCAGCGATTTCCTGATCCCGTCCATGGTGGGCATCACGGCAGCCTTGACGGTGCTGCGCGGTTTTATGCAGAAAAAGGAGGCCGACCATGCCGTTTGATGTACACGGTGCGCTGCTTGTGGCCGTTGTGGCGGGCGTGACAGCGCTGATCCGGTTCCTGCCGTTTGTGGTGTTTGGCGGCGGGCGGCCCACGCCGAAATTTGTGGTGTATCTGGCCGGGGTGCTGCCCTGCGCCATCATGGCGATGCTCGTCGTCTACTGCCTGCGCGGCGTGGACCTGCTCGGCCCCACTCACGGCCTGCCGGAGCTGCTTGCCGGGGCCGCCGTGGTGGGGCTGCACCTGTGGAAGAAGAACACGCTGCTCAGCATCGCCGTGGGCACCGCCCTGTATATGGTGCTGGTGCAGGCGGTGTTTGTGTAACTGGAAAAAACGTAGGGACGCATTTTATAGGCGCCCGCAGAGCCGTGCCGCAGGCAGACGCGCCCGGGCGGATATGGAATCCGCCCCTACTGCTGCGGCAACCAAAAAAAATCCCGGTGCATACTTGCACCGGGAAAATACCGATCTTATCGCTTCTCCAGCGGAACGTACTCCTGCGGCTTGCCGAGGTACTTGTAGGCGGGGCGGATGATGCGGTTCGCGAACTCGACCTCCTCGACGCGGTGGGCACACCAGCCGGGCACACGGGCAATCGCAAACAGCGGGGTGTACAGGTCCTCGCTGATGCCGAGCATACGGTAGATCAGGCCGCTGAACAGGTCCACGTTGGCGCAGACCTTCTTCGGGCCGTGCTTTTCCTCGGCAAAGACCTGCGGGGCCAGGCGCTCAATGCTGCACAGCAGCTCGTACTCCTCGTCGTAGCCCTTCTTGTAGGCCAGGCTCTTGGCGTGGGTTTTCAAAATCTGCGCACGGGGGTCGCTCATCGTGTAGACGGCGTGGCCCATGCCGTAGATCAGGCCGCTGCCGTCGCCGCGCTCCTTGCGGAGGATCTTGCGCAGGAACTCGCGGACCTCGTCGTCGTTGGACGGGTCCTCGACATTTTCCAGAATGTAATCCAGCTGGTGCATGACCTTCAGGTTCGCGCCGCCGTGCTTGGGGCCTTTCAGCGCACCGATGGCCGAGCTGATGGCCGCATAGGTGTCCGTGCCGGAGCTGGACAGCACGCGGCAGGTGAAGGTCGAGCAGTTGCCGCCGCCGTGGTCCGCGTGGACGAGCAGGCAGAGGTCGAGCAGACGCGCTTCCTCGTGGGTGAACTTCTGGTCGGCGCGGTAGGTGCTCAAAATATGCTCCGCCGTGCTCTGGCCCTCGGTGGGCAGGTGGAAGTACATGCTGGACCGGTCATAGACGCGGCGCTTGATCTGGTAGGCGTTCACCATCATCGTGGGCAGCTCGGCGATCAGGTTGATGCTCTGGCGCAGGATGTTGGGCAGACTGTTGTCCTCGGCGTGCTCGTCGTAGCTGTACATGGCCAGCACGCTTCGTGCCATCTTGTTCATCAGGTTCGGCGACGGCGAATTTAAGATCATGTCGTCGGCAAAGCCCTGGGGCAGCTCGCGGTGATGCTCCAGCAGCTTGCGGAACTTGGCGTACTGCTCCTGCGTGGGCAGGGAGCCGAACAGCAGCAGCCAGATGACCTCCTCAAACATGAAGCGGTCATGGGCGTCGGCCTCGGCGGCCAGCGTGTCAATGTCGATGCCGCGGTAGACCAGGCGGCCCGGAATGGGCACGATGGTGCCGTCCTCCTTCTTGTCATAGCCGATAACGTTGGAAACGTTCGTGATGCCGGCCAGCACGCCGGTGCCGTCCAGATTGCGCAGGCCGCGCTTGACGCCCATCTGATCCGCCAGATGCGGGTCAAGGGTGGCGTTGTGTTCCAGATATTCGTGGCAGAGCAGCTCAAGCTCATCCGGCTCCAGGGCCGGGACGTCTGGGTAATACATCATGCGTACCCCTCTCTTTGACCAATTTTATATACTTTGCATACTTATACAGGCGCATATCACTGCTGGCTTCCCTTACCAATATGCCTGATAGATTGATTTTATAGCATTTCCGCAAATTCGTCAAGGAAAACTTAAAATTTTTCTAAATTTTTCGGGAAGATGCTTTAAAAAATTAAGCTTGCGGCCCAAAATGTGCCTATTGTGTAAAAATGCGGATTGACAACCGGCCCCAAACCGGGTAGTATGTTAGGTATACCGCAGAAAATGCAGAGTAAGACAGGGAAAGGGGAAAAGTACTATTTATGAAAGCAGTTCTGATTCCGGGCGACGGCATTGGCCGTGAAATTGCCGAGAGCGTCCGTGAGGTATCCGCCGCACTGAACACCGGCATTGAATGGCAGGAGTTTGCTGCCGGTGCCGAGTACGCCGCCGAGAGCGGCGAACTGATCGCCCCCGGCACGCTGGATGCGATCGAAGCGTGCGGCTGGGCACTCAAGGGCCCCACCGCCACCCCCATCGGCAAGGGCTTCCGCAGCATCAATGTGCAGCTGCGCCAGCGCTTTTCCACCTATGCAAACCTGCGCCCGGTGCACACGCTGCCGGGCGTACCGACCCGCTTTGACAATGTGGACCTTGTCATCGTGCGCGAGAACACCGAGGATCTCTACAAGGGCATCGAGTATATGCTGAACGACGAGATCGCCAACGGCGTCAAGCTCATCACCCGCCCCGCGTGCGAGAAGATCTGCCGCTTTGCATTTGACTATGCCCGCAAAAACGGCCGCAAAAAGGTCACGGCAGTCCACAAGGCCAACATCATGAAGCTGACCGACGGCCTGTTCCTGCGCACCTTCCGCGAGGTCGCCGCGGAGTACCCCGAGGTCGCCGCGGACGACTGCATCATCGACGCTTTGTGCATGAAGCTGGTGCAGAAGCCCGAGCAGTTCGACGTGCTCGTCGCGCCGAACCTCTACGGCGATATTATCAGTGACCTGTGCGCCGGTCTCGTCGGCGGCCTGGGCTTTGCGCCCAGCGCCAACATCGGCGACAGCACCCGCATCTATGAGGCCGTCCACGGCTCTGCCCCCGACATTGCCGGGCAGGACAAGGCCAACCCCAGCGCCATCCTGATGGCCTTTGCCATGATGCTGAACGACCTTGGCGAGACCGACAAGGCCGCCAAGCTCAATGCCGCCATCCTGGCCCAGGTCGAGGAGGGCAAGGTCGTCACTACCGACATCGGCGGCACCGCGGGAACGAAGGAGTTTACCCAGGCAATCATCAGCCGACTGGCAGAGTGAGCGGTGCTCAAATAATAAAGAATAAATAAAAAATAATAAATGCGGTGGATCGCGTCGCTGCGCTCCGCTCAAAAAAATGTGCATCGTAGGGGCGCATTCTATATGCGCCCGCAAGGCGGCTGCCTGTGTCCGGGCGGATATGGAATCCGCCCCTACGTTTTTGTTTTCGACCAACGGGAGAAAACTCCACAATCTTTATTATTTATTATTTTTTATTTCTTATTTGCAAAAACGGAGGTTTTCCCATGAAGCTGCACGACACCGGCGTATACCTTGTAAACGGCGTGCCTCAGACTTCCGCCCCGGCGGGCGTCACCGAGGCAGACGCCAAAAAAGGCACCATCGCCTACGGCATTTTGAAGGCCCATAATACCGGTGACTCCATGCAGGACCTGCGCATGAAGTTCGACTCGATGACCAGCCACGACATCACCTATGTCGGCATCATCCAGACGGCCCGCGCGTCCGGCATGACGGAGTTCCCGCTGCCCTACGTCATGACGAACTGCCACAACAGCCTCTGCGCTGTCGGCGGCACCATCAACGAGGACGACCACCAGTTTGCCCTGTCCGCTGCCCACAAATACGGCGGCATCTATGTTCCGCCGAACATGGCCGTCATCCACAGCTACAACCGCGAGATGATGTCCGGCTGCGGGCGGATGATCCTGGGCTCTGACTCCCACACCCGCTACGGCGCCCTCGGCACGATGGCCGTCGGCGAGGGCGGCGGCGAGCTGGCCAAGCAGCTCGTGGGCCGCACCTACGATATGAGCTATCCCGGGGTCGTTGCCATCTACCTGACCGGCAAGCCCGCTCCGGGCGTCGGCCCGCACGACGTTGCGCTGGCGCTGGTTGCCGCGACCTACGCCAACGGCTATGTGAAGAACAAGGTCATGGAGTTCGTCGGCCCCGGCGTGGCGAACCTGAGTGCCGACTACCGCAACGGCATCGACGTCATGACCACCGAGACGACCTGCTGGTCCTCCATCTGGCAGACCGACGATACCACGAAGGAATATTTTGTGCAGCATGGCCGCCCTGAGGCTTATAAGGAATTGAAGCCCGCCGACGTGGCCTACTACGACGGCTGCATTGAGCTGGACCTCTCCACCGTCGAGTGCATGATCGCGCTGCCGATGCACCCCAGCTACGCCTACCCGATCCGCGAGCTGAAGGCCAACGCCAAAGAGATCCTGCAGGCGGCGCAGGACCAGGCCAACAGGCAGCTGGGCGGCAAGGTCGAGATGGACCTCGTCGGCAAGATCTGCGACGATGGCCGCATCTACGTTGACCAGGGCGTTGTGGCCGGCTGCTCCGGCGGCACGTATGAAAATATCTGCGCCGTGGCGGACATCATCAAAGGCAAGAGCTGCGGCAACGGTGAGTTCAAGTTCAGCGTCTACCCCGACAGCATGCCGACCTATCTGGAGCTGGTCAAAAACGGCGCTGTGGCGGACATTGTCTCCGCCGGCGGCATCTTCCGCGAGTGTTTCTGCGGCCCCTGCTTCGGCGCAGGCGACACCCCGGCCAACGGCGAGTTCTCCATCCGCCACACGACCCGCAACTTCCCGAACCGCGAGGGCTCCAAGCCCGGCGAGGGCCAGATCAGCGCCGTCGCCCTGATGGACGCCCGCTCCATTGCGGCCACCGCGGCCAACGGTGGCTACCTGACCGCCGCCAGCGAGCTGACCGACGTGGAATACACCGTGCCCGACTACCACTTTGAGCAGGGTGTCTACGACAAGCGCGTCTACAACGGCTGGGGTCATCCGGAGCCGGACTACGCGCTGAAATTCGGCCCGAACATCAAGGACTGGCCCGAGCAGCCCGCCCTGACCGACGACCTGCTGGTCAAAATTGTCAGCTACATCACCGACCCCGTCACGACCACCGACGAGCTGATCCCGTCGGGCGAGACGTCGTCCTTCCGCTCCAACCCGCTGCGGCTGGCGGAGTTCACCCTCTCCCGCAAGGACCCGGCCTACGTGCCGAACGCCAAGGCCGTGAAGGCGCTGGACGAACAGCGCAAGGCAGGCGAGCTGCCCGCCGAGGTTGCGCGTGTCTACGACGATTTGAAGAAACTGGGCTACGCGCCCGACGCGGCCAACACCAACATTGGCTCGGCCATTTTTGCCAACAAGCCCGGCGACGGCTCCGCCCGTGAGCAGGCCGCCAGCTGCCAGCGCGTGCTGGGCGGCGCAGCCAACTTTGCCTGCGAGTATGCCACAAAGCGCTACCGCTCCAACTGCATCAACTGGGGCATGCTGCCGTTCCTGGTGGAGAACCCCGGCGCGCTGGACAACGGCGATTACGTCTACCTGCCCGGCGTCCGCAAGGCCCTGCTGGAGGCCGCGGACGAGCTGGACGCCGTGGCCGTCAAGCCGGACGGCGGCCTGGTGAAGTTCACCGTCAAGCTCGGCGCGATGACCGACGCCGAGCGCCGGATCCTGTCGGACGGCTGCCTGATCAATTATTACAAGAATAACTAAAGAAAAACGGCCCGCTGGGAAAAAAATCCCGGCGGGCTGTTTCTGTAGGGGCCGATGCTTGCATCGGCCCGCGGGCGTTCGTATCCGGCACGCAGATCCTCGTTTT